>QWCK01001830.1_pt1 | contig 68874 bp, 57 predicted proteins | sample 1972571 | NCBI WGS metagenome assembly QWCK01 (sample SAMN09866710, study PRJNA288562) | Human gut metagenome isolate term2_stool, whole genome shotgun sequencing... | isolation source: gut | host: Homo sapiens | place: USA: California | reverse complement strand
CTGTTAGTTTTTTTAAGAAGCTGGCGATTTTAAAATGGGGTGGCTATGAGGAAAGATATGAAGAGTACAAGAAAGGGCTGGAAGCTTTTATTGAAGAGGATTTTTCTGATCCAAAATATATCACCGAAGCCCCGTTGAACAAAGAAGGGTTCGTCAATCTAATAGACTACCTCGAAAATAAACCGAATCCCTTTCTTAAATCTTAATGCCCAAAATGAGATAATACAAACGTAAATAATGTATGGAATAGAAATTAAAAGAGAAATGAGACAAATGGCTAAATGAAGTGCCTCAAATTGTCAAACGGCTAATGGGTATATGAAAGCAGATATTGTCTTAATAAAATACGATGAACATCGTGTGGTTGAGGATGTTGTTGTTATAGAGAATCAATTGAATACAACGACATCTTACGCCCAAAGACCAAAGGAAGGATTTGGAGCAATAATAAATAACAAAAAGCAGACTATAAAAGTGAAATATACTGTAGTAGGTTTTAACTACAAGAAAAATCCTGAAGTAGAAATCTCAAAAGAAAACATCTATAGTATTCATGATCATGGGAAAGACAATCTTTCGAATGTTATTATAGAACATATTAATATTAAATAATAAATCTGATGAAAAAGAAAGAAAAGAAAGACTATATATTTTCAAGGCTTGATGCAGTATTGAAACCAGAAGGGTATAAAAGTTTTAAAACTGGTGGTGATCCAACATATGTTTTGAATTCTGACGATATGGCAGTCTATTTCTTTATGAACTTTAAAGATATGGGGTATGTAACATTCTCATCGTTGTATATTTCAATTCATATTGTTGAGAATATTTTACATAGTTTTTGTCCGTATGATGATAGTGTAATTGATAAGAAAAAATATTTTCCTGATACAATTTATGATCGAAATATTAAGGTAATCGAAGGGTATCGTAGGGGTATAGGTTATGATATTGAAGAAAAAAGCCAGTTAGAGGAATTCACCGATTGGGTAATAGACTATTTAGAAAACGATGGTAAGCAATTTATTGAGACATATTCCATTGATGTGTGATGAAATTTTCTATAGAGATCAATACAAAGACTGGCTTCCATACTACATTAAACTGAAGGAACAATTACCATCCATTCAACCCCTCTATAATGTATGATAATAGGAGAAATCTATACTTTATAGGTCTATCTTTGTTGTTTATGGGAAGCAAAGCGAAATAAGTACATTCGCAATTCAAAGGAGCATTCAGCCTTACATACTTTTTGGGTTATTACCCATCAGGTGCATACTTAGGATAAATAAGAGCAGGGCTAGAATCAAGGTACATATACTGATGATGGACCAAATCCGATTTCTTAACGATGATGTCTTACGAAATTCTATGAAGTATTTTAGATACCTATCTTTCCTCCATAAGGTAAAGTAGTTAATCGGTATAGTCACGATGGCGGTAATGACTATGAATGTTGTTCTACTTAGCATTGCTGGTGATGCACTCGGTATTAGTAAGGTGGTGAAGTTTGCAATGGTCCATAGGATAAGTGTCGTGAATGCCAGCATGGTTGTATCAGAAAGGAGCACTATGGTACTGATCTTTTCATTTGTCAGACTTCTTACTACCTCCTTATTTACTCTCATGTATTTCTCTTTATTGATCATGCCCAATCTGTACGGAATGCGAATGAGGATCATCCCAAATATTCTATAGTATAAAATCTGGGTCCAACGATTGTAGTAGTAATGACCGTAATACAATCTATTCCATATATACATTATCTTCTTCATGTCCCTATAGTGTGTGTATGCAACCACAAATGTACCTATTTTCCGCTTCCCATAAGCTATAGATAAGGACCTCCGGAGGAGGCACGGGGGTACCTAATCGGACAGGTCGGACGAGTCGGACAGGTCAGACGCCCTCCACATGAGGCTGTTGCACGGAGTGCATAATGAATAGCCTCTTCACTAATCACCAACAAATAAAAGGCTTTGAAGGACCTCTGCGAGGTCCTTACTCATAGACACCTTGCTAAAGACCTTTCTAATGCGTAACCCCTGTCGTACGAAACGTTGGGGCAAGTGGTTCCGTGCTTTTTTGGTAGATTTGTATGAATATAAATCAAACATCCAAAATAGATATCATGAGACGTAGCGTAACGATCCAATGGATGCTCGCGCTTATACCACTACTAGCGAGCTTAAGTATCAGTGCCGTAGCACAAACCACCAAGAGCCCGTGGAGCATCGAAGAGGCCACCCCTGGCTCCATTCAATATGCCCAGCTGATGCCTGAGACTACCCAGTCCCTCAATATGGTCAATGAAGGGCTACTTGTGCTTCAGGAAGATGGTTTGTATGCCGAGGGCATCCAAGGGCGACAACTGATTGCCAGCCGAGAGAGCCTTGGCCTTACTCCCTACTACATGCACTTCAAAGGCGACCTCCTCTGTGCCAATGTAGGAGGCGATTGGGTGCTTTGGGATTATAAAAAGCAACAAGAAGTCTATCGCTATAGCTTTGATCGGAAGCGTTGGACCCACTTCACACCCACTGCACAAGGGCATTATGCCCTTCTTTCCGATGGGCAGAACATTGCCGTTGTCAGCCCGGGGCAAGAGCCAAAGCTACTCACCACCGATGGCTCCTTTGATATCGCTTATGGTGTCTCCGTGCACCGCAATGAGTTTGGTATTGATGGCGGACTATTCCCCTCACCCGATGGCCGTTACTTCGCCTTTTATCGCAATGATCAGAGCGATGTAGAGTCCTACCCCATTGTCCAGATCAATCCACAGATTGCCCAGTACCAACCCATTAAATATCCAATGGCTGGTCGCAAGAGCGAAAAAGTGACCATTGGCATTTACGATAGCCAGAAGGGAACCATCCAGTACCTACAGACGGGTGCTCCCACCGACCGCTTCTTCACCAATCTCGCTTGGACTCCCGATAGCAAGAGCCTTGTTATTGACGAAGTAGAGCGAAGCCAAGCAGAGACCAACCTCCGGGAGTACAACGTTGCTACAGGTCGATTGGTCCGTACCCTCATCAAGGAGACCCATCCCAAGTACATTGAGCCTTCTACTCCTATTCGCTTCCTGCAAGATGGTCGTTTTGTACGACTCAGTCGCGTCCGTGGCTACAATCATCTCTACTTATATAGCAGAGAGGGGCACTTGCTCACCCAGCTCACAGATGGAGCATGGGAGGTGAAGGAGCTGATGGGCATTGACGAGGCCAGCGGTTACATCTACTTCACCTCGAATAAAGATTACCCCATTGGCCAAGACCTCTACAGAGTCTCCCTCAAGCGTCCTCGCGTAGAGCGTATCACCGAGGGCAATGGCACCCATTATGTTTGGCTCTCTCCCGACTTCAGCCTCGCCTACGACCGCTTTTCCAATCTGGATACCCCATCAGTGGAGCAACTGATCTCACTCAAAGGGAAGCGACAAGTGCGTGAGCTACTGCGTGCCGAGGATCCTCTAGCCAATAAATACCGTCCTACTGTAGAGCTCGGTAGCCTCAAAACAGCTGAGGGAGACGACCTCTACTACAAGCTGACCCGCCCCGCCGAACTGGAGCCTGGTCGTAAATACCCAGTGGTCCTCTACGTCTATGGCGGGCCTCACTCTCAGCTCGTGACGGATAGTTGGCGGTCACTGCGTATGGGGTGGGACACCTATATGGCACAAGAGGGCTACATTGTCTTCACCCTAGATAATCGTGGTACCTCCAATCGTGGTATGGACTTTGAGAGCATCACCCACCGACAGCTAGGAAAGGTAGAGATGGCCGATCAGATGCTCGGCATCGACTACCTCCGCAGCCTTCCCTATGTGGATGCCGATCGCATCGGTGTCTATGGTTGGAGCTTTGGCGGATTTATGGCGACCAACCTGATGCTCACCCACCCAGAGACCTTCAAGGTAGGGGTCGCTGGCGGGCCAGTGATGAACTGGGCCTACTACGAGGTGATGTACGGTGAGCGCTATATGGATACTCCTGCCGAGAATCCTCAGGGCTACCAAGAGAGCAACCTCATTGAGCGTGCTGGAGATCTCAAGGGTCGCCTACTGCTCATCCACGGAGGGGTGGACCCCGTTGTCCTTTGGCAGCACTCCCAACTATTCCTTCAGGCGAGTGTCAAGGCTGGCACCCTTCCTGATTACATGGTTTATCCGATGGATGAGCACAACGTCCGAGGTCAGGACCGTGTGCACCTCCACAAGGTGATTTGTCGTTATTTTGAAGATCATTTGAAGTAAAGCCAAGAGCATAGATATATGAAAGCATTAATTATCGGTAGCGGTGGCCGAGAGCAGGCCCTTGCATGGAAAATAGGGTTGAGCGATATGATCACCCACATTTATATGGCTCCAGGCAATGGCGGTAGCCTGCCCAAGTGCCACAATGTGCCTATCGGCGTCACGCAGTTTGAGTCCATCGCTCAGTTGATCAAAGAAAAAGAGATCGAGTTGGTGATTGTCGGTCCCGAGGTGCCTTTGGTAGAGGGAATCGTTGATTTCCTACAGGCTGATCCCCAGCTGAGCCACCTCCATATTGTTGGTCCTACCAAGGCCGGAGCCGAATTGGAGGGGAGCAAAGAGTTTGCCAAAGCCTTTATGCTCCGCCACGGTATCCCTACTGCCAAGTACCGCTCCTTTACTAGTGAGACCCTTGAGGAGGGGCTTCGCTATCTGAGGGAAGAAGAGCGACCCCCTTACGTGCTGAAGGCCGATGGTTTAGCTGCGGGCAAAGGAGTAGTCATTCCTGAGACCCTCGAGGAGGCTGAGGCCGAGATGAAAGAGATGCTTGGGGGTAAGTTTGGTTCCGCTGGTGCCACCGTTGTGGTGGAGAGCCACCTCTCTGGCATCGAATGCTCCGTTTTTGTCCTCACCGATGGCCGAGATTATATGCTTCTCCCTACCGCCAAGGATTACAAACGTATTGGCGAGGGGGATACTGGGCTCAATACGGGAGGTATGGGGGCGGTATCTCCCGTTCCATTTGTGGATGATGCCTTTATCCAAAAGGTGGAAAAGCGCATTATCCGCCCCACTATCCAAGGGCTCCACTCCGAAGGAATTGACTACCGTGGCTTCATCTTCTTCGGACTGATGAACGTTGCTGGCGACCCCTACGTGATTGAGTACAATTGTCGTATGGGCGATCCCGAAACCGAGGCGGTGATGCTACGCATCAAGGGCGATCTTGTCGGCTCTATGCTGGCACTCAAAGAGCAGGTACTAGGACAGATGGAGCCCCTCCTAGAGTTTGATCAAGTGGCCACCACGATCGTCACCGTTTCCAAAGGCTATCCTGAAGCGTACGAAAAGGGCTATCCTATCACAGGGCTAGAGGGTGAGGCTACCCATGACCTGCAGATATTTCATATGGGTACAGCCTCCCAAGAAGAGGGGGTAGTCACCTCTGGTGGTCGTGTACTTGCCATCTCCTCTATGGGCGATACCATTCAGGAAGCCCTTGATAAAGCCTACCATCGTCTGCAAAGAGTGCACTACGAAGGCATCACCTACCGCCACGATATTGGGCAGGATCTATTGAAGCTGTGATTCTTCTTTCCACTCCATGTTCCCTAAGCCCTCCATCGTCAGCCAGTTACTACCACAGCTAGATGCGTGGTGGGGTCTACTCGTCTCCTCTCCTTGGTTCATTGCTGCTCTGCTGATCTTTGTTGTGCTATCGGCAAAGCGACATGGAGAGTTGGCGTATGGCTCTACCCGCTCCTCGCTGGTGGGGTGGTTGCTGATGACCCTCTACTTTGCTGCACACCTCCTTCTTCCTACAGCACAGGTTAGTTTGGGGCTACTTGGTTTGGTCCTTATCATCATGCTGAGCGACGGCATTGTCTCCTCACTTAGGCATAGCCGCTCCCCCTTTTTTGTGCATAACCTTGGAGTACTGTTGGGGTGTTTATTGATTATCCACCCCGCCAGTATCCTCCTCTATCCCTTTATCTTGGCCAAGCTGAGAGGGATTAAGAGCCTTTCAGGACGCCATATTACCGCCCTCCTTATCGGTACCATCTCCATCCTGCTACTCGCCCTCATGCTCTTTGCCCCAAGGAGCTGGGAGGGAGTAGCTAGCTTCCTACAGGCCGGTATTGCTCCGATCACCCAGATCCAGCTAGCTCCTCTTTCCGAGTGGCCATTGATCCTCTTGGACCTTCTCTACCTACTACTCATTACTATTGCCTGTTTTCAGAGCCTTAGGACCAGTGTGGTGAGAGTACGGTTGGCATTGAACTTTCACGTCCAGTTGGCTTGGATCCTGATGCTTCTTCACCTGCTTTATGGGGCGCAGAGTGGGGGACCACAATTGTTTATCCTCGGTGCTATCTTCGTCAGTGGTATTATGTCCGTACACTTTGCTACCGAGCGTGATAGCCGTTGGATTGTCCTTCCTCTCACCCTTTTCACCCTTGCCCTTTGGGCATTCAAAGTGTGGGGCTGACTTCATTAAACACTCTGCTTTTATAGGATGATAGATTTCTTAATTCAGTATGGATATATAGGCGTCTTTTTAGCCGCCTTTTTGGCTGCCACCGTCCTCCCCTTTGGCTCTGAGCCAGTAGTGGTTGGCGTCCTTGCTGCCGGAGCAGAGTATGTACCGGTGCTAGTGGCTGCTACTATTGGCAACTTCCTAGGGGGCATGAGTTGCTATTGGCTCGGCTGGTTGGGCAAGACAGAGTGGATCACCAAGTACCTCAAGATGCCGGAAGAGAAAGTCAATAAGTGGGTTCAGTGGCTCCAAGACAAAGGGTCATGGATGGCGTTTTTCGTCTTTCTCCCTGGCGTAGGCGATTTCTTCGCTGTCGCCCTAGGATTGCTCAAGGCGAGAGTTTGGCCGGTAGCTTTTTGGATGTTCCTTGGTAAATTCCTCCGCTACCTCGTCGTCTTCGGCGCTTTTGATTGGATTGCCGGCCTCCTAGCTGCTGCCTGAGGGTGCCTAATCGGACAGGGGGGACAGGGGGGCTATCTCGGACAGGTCGGACAGGTCAGACAGGTCGGACGCCTCAGCGGGCACCCATCTATTGCGGCGTCCGACCTGTCTGACCCGTCCGATCTGTCCGACTTGTCCGATAAAGGCACCGCCGTCCGATTAGGCACCGCCATCCCACTAATTATCTCCACAAACCTTGGTAAGTGCTGATTATTTTCTGTAACTTTGTGAAGTGAAGGTAAGAAGATAAATAATCATATTAGTTAGATCATTTTTTGACAACATGGTAAATTACAAAGATTTAGGACTAGTAAACACTCGCGAGATGTTTGCTAAAGCTGTAGATGGTGGCTATGCTATTCCAGCTTTCAACTTCAATAATATGGAGCAGCTGCAGGCCATCATTCAGGCTGCTGTAGAGACCAAGTCTCCAGTGATTCTTCAGGTATCTAAGGGAGCTCGTGCTTATGCCAATCAGACCCTTCTTCGCTACATGGCGCAAGGAGCTGTGGAGTATGCCAAGGAGCTCGGTGCTAAGAACCCACAAATCGTTCTTCACCTCGACCACGGCGATAGCTTCGAGACTTGCAAGAGCTGTATTGAGATGGGCTTCTCTAGCGTGATGATCGATGGTAGCTCACTTCCTTACGAAGAGAATATCAAGCTCACCAAGCAGGTGGTAGACTATGCTCACCAGTTTGACGTTACGGTAGAGGGCGAGCTCGGTGTGCTAGCAGGTATTGAGGACGACGTAGAGGCCGAGGAGCACGTTTATACTCAGCCAGCGGAGGTCATCGACTTCGTTACTCGTACAGGTGTAGATTCATTGGCCATCTCTATTGGTACCAGCCACGGAGCATACAAGTTTACTCCAGAGCAGTGCCACCCAGATGAGAATGGTCACCTCGTGCCACCTCCACTTCGCTTCGATATCCTAGAGGAGATCGAGAAGAAGCTTCCTGGCTTCCCAATCGTTCTTCACGGTTCATCAAGTGTTCCACAAGATCAGGTGGAGATCATCAATACTCACGGCGGTAAGCTCAAGGATGCTGTAGGTATTCCAGAGGAGCAGCTCCGCAAGGCTGCTAGGTCTGCTGTTTGTAAGATTAATATCGACTCTGATGGTCGTCTTGCGATGACTGCTGCTGTGCGCAAGGTCTTCGTTGATCACCCAGAGGAGTTTGACCCACGTAAATACCTCGGTCCAGCACGTGAGAGCCTCAAGAAGCTTTACATGCACAAGATCGAGAAGGTACTTGGTAGCGACGGAAAGGCAGAGTAACCATCCTCTTCCTTATAAATACAAGGGTGTGCAGAAGCTTCTGCACACCCTTTTTAATTGGATGAGTCGGGAGCATATTGGGGTAGACCATTCCAATGGTAAAGTTCTAAAATAAAGGGCAATACTATTGCAAATGACTGAAAAACTAACTAACTTTGTAGAAGGTAAGAATTAAGAACCTTATAAAATTAATTGAACTATGATCAAGAAAGATGTATTAAAGAAGATAAATGAGCAGATTCAGCTCGAGTACGAGTCTGCATTCATCTACAAGCAGATGTCTATTGATATGGCCATCAAGGGCTGGAATGGTTTCGCTCATTGGTTTGACGCACAGTACAAGGAGGAGATCGCTCACGCTGAGGAGATGGTCAACTACGTGATTATGCGTGGTGAGACTCCAGTGCTACACGATATTAAGACAGCTGAGTCGAAGTTGGAGGGCGTAGTAGCCTATTTTGAGAAGGCCTACGAGCACGAGTGCTTCGTTTCTAAGTCTATCAACGAGATTGTAGCTGCAGCTCGTAAGGAGAACGACTATGCTACTGAAAACTTCTTCCGTCGCTTTGTTGATGAGCAGGTAGAGGAGGAGGATACCGTTGCTGGTATCGTTGATCGTCTCAAGCTAGCCAATGGTGATGCCGGCTACTTGATTATTGATGGCGACTTAGCAACTCGCCAGTAATCTCAAATCGAGAATAGTAAAAGCACCCCGATTGGGGTGCTTTTTTTTATGCCCTCCTGTGGCGTGCCTTTGCGGGGGTGCCTTCATCGGACAGGTCAGACAAGTCGGACAGGTCGGACAAGTCGGACGTCGCAACGGAGCACCCGAAGGGTGCCACTCAGCTAGCCCCCGGTCAAGGCTCGCAGAGCCGAAGACCGGCGGGTTGAGAGGGACCCCAAATACCACGACCCTTGTGGTCGCACCAACATAGGCTTGTGCGACCGCAAGGGTCGATTGCGTATACAGTTCCTTTTCCCCGCCGGTCGTTCGGGGGCGTTTGCCCCCTCCGACGCGGGGGCTAGCTGAATGGCACCCTTCGGGTGCGGTGGATTCCTTCCTCGGACAGGTCGGACGCCACGATGGCTAGGTGGCTCGCTACTTATCTTGGTGGAGCGTCCGACTCGTCTGACTTGTCTGACCTGTCCGACTTGTCCGAAAAAGGTACCCCCACCGACTTGTCCGAGAGAGGCACCTCCGTCCCTTGCCACTTTGAGAAGAAGGCGATCTGCTGTCGGGCATAGGTGCGCGAATGCTTTGCAATTAGCCGAGTCGCTTCCTCCAGCGAGATATCACCGTCGAGGTATTGAAAGATCTCTTTGTAGCCAATGGTGTTGAGCGCATTATACTCCCGATAGGGCAGGAGTGACCGTACCTCCTCCACCAGTCCTTTCGCCACCATCTGCTCCACCCGCCGATTGATGCGCTCATACAGCTCCTCACGGGGACGTGTGACCATCCGTAACTCCACCTCAAACGGAAGTTTTCGTGGTGCCGGTGTTGTATGAAAACTACTGAATGGACGCCCCGTGGTATGGTACACCTCCAAAGCACGGATGATCCGCTTATGGTTATTAGGGTCAATACGAGCCAGATAATCAGGATCTACCTTCTGCAATTCCTCTCGCAAAGGCACCGCCCCTTCCTCGTGAAATCGCTGCCATAAAGCTTCACGGAGCGTAGACGAGGGTAGGGGGACCTTATCCATCTCGTAGAGGAGGGCTTGCAGATACATCATACTGCCCCCCACCGCTACCACCACTGGATACTTGGTCAATAGCGTGTCCAATAGTGCCAGAGCTTCCTCCGCATATTGGTAGGCACTATACGGCTCCGTAATCTCTCGGCACTGCACAAAATGATGAGGCACCGCTGCCCTATCCTCCTCGGAGGGGGCATCGGTGCCTATCACCATACCACGATAAATCTGTCGGCTATCTGCCGATACGATCTCTGTATTCAGTTCCTTCGCAAGCTGTAGGGCGTAGGCCGACTTGCCCACACCCGTCGCACCAATCACAGTGATTAGCTTGCCACGGCCCATTACTCCTCCGATGTCTCCTCCGCTGGGATATCAAAGCCCTCGGCATCTAGTTCCGAGAGGTCAAAGCTATCACTATCAAACTCCTCCAGTTCCTCCCGCTCAGGAGTTGGAATAGGTGCTGCCTTCGGTTTCTTTGGCTCCGCCACCAGTAGTTCCTCCACGTCCGAAGTCTGCTTTGGTGCCTCCCCCTTCCGACGGGTGCATTGAGGCTTATCTTGCTGTTCTCCAAGGATCACTTCCTTCAGCTCGAGGTAGAAGTAACGGTCCCCGAGTTGATCAAATTGATAGAGTATGCGATCCCCCTTCTCATCGAGGAAGTCATCGAGATAGGTATCATCCATCAGATAATACTCATCATCGGTGGCGTGCAACCCCATATCCATCAGTAGGATCTCCTTTTTGGGGCGCCACTGCTTATCCGTGGTAAAGAAACTTGTGATCTGGTCATCACTGTAGCCCACCGACTCCAAGATCGCTCGGTGCAATTCCAAAAATGTGGCGGTGCCATCAATACGGATCTCCCTCAAGAAGCCAGGGGCCTCGTCGCTCACCATTACAAAACGATATATCATACGCTATATTGATAGTCTATAAAAGTTGATTTTACCCCACCTTAATCCAGAGAGCTTCCTCGCACAATACCACGAGCCGACTTCTCAATAAAGTCGAGGATGATTTTCTTCTCAGGCAGATCATCATACTCCTCCTTGATCACCTGGATCGCTTCCGTGTTATTCAGCCCACGATTGTAAAGTGTCCGATAGATGTCGTTGATCAGGTAGATCTGCTCCTTGGTGTACTGGCGACGTCTCAGTCCCACAATGTTGATGCCACAATAGATAGCCGGCTCACGCCCGATCAGAGTGTAGGGTGGGATATCCTTCGTGATGCGTGTACCCCCTTGGAGCATCGTATGGCAACCGATGTGTACAAATTGATGCACCAGAGTACCCCCACCGAGTATCGCCTGCTCATCAATCACCACCTCGCCAGCTATTTGGCAGGCATTGCCAATGATCACCTTATCGCCCACCTCACAGTCGTGAGCCACATGGGCATAAGCCATGATCAATACATCGCTCCCCACCTTGGTAAAACCCTTGGAGGCGGTGCCGCGGCTGATCGTAGCATACTCGCGAATCGTGGTGCGATCCCCTACAATCGCCACACTCTCCTCCCCCTTAAACTTCAGGTCCTGAGGCTCGCCACCCACCACAGCATAGGGGTGAATGGTACACTCCCTACCGATGCGTGCTCCATTACGCAAAATAGCACCACTCAGTAGTTTGGTTCCTTCGCCCACCTCTACATCATCCTCGATGACGGCAAATGGTCCTACCTCCACTCCTGCTCCCAGCTTTGCCTTGGGGCTAACAATGGCAAGCGGGTGTATCTTGGTCGTCTCTACCGACGAATTAGTCTGTTCGTTCATATTTTACTGATCCTTACTCTCTGTATTTCGGACAACTTTCGCCATAAACTCTGCTTCACAAGCGAGTTGCTCGCCAATGAATATCATCCCCCTCATATTGGCAATGCCACGGCGGACAGGCCCTATCAAAGCTACCTTCACCACCATCGTATCTCCTGGCACCACCTTTTGCCTAAACTTCGCATGGTCAATTGTTAGGAAATAGGTCGAGTAGTCCTCAGGGTTCTCCATCTGATTTAGGATCAAAAGCCCCCCAATCTGTGCCATACACTCCACCTGTAGTACCCCTGGCATCACCGCCTCATCGGGGAAATGACCCACGAAATAAGGCTCATTATTTGTCACACACTTCACCCCCACAATATGCTCAGGTCCAATCTCTATCACCTTATCCACCAGTAGCATCGGGTAGCGATGCGGAAGCAGCCCTTTAATCTCTTGGATATTCAGGAGCGGTGCCTCATTAGGGTCATAGGTAGGAGCTTGCGTTTGATTGAGGCGGATATCCTTACGGATCATCTTCGCCAAACTGGTATTGATTGAGTGCCCTGGGCAGGTAGCGATCACACGCCCTTGGATCCGTCGGCCAATCAGTGCCAAGTCCCCTATCAGGTCAAGGAGCTTGTGGCGTGCTGGCTCATTGGGATACTGCAGAGGCTTATGATTGATATAGCCCAGTTGGTCTGCAGGGATAGAGGTCGTCCCCACCGTTTTTGCCAGCTTATCCATCTTCTCTTGCGGAATCTCCTGGTCGTAGATCACAATCGCATTGTCGAGGTCGCCCCCCTTGATCAGGTTATTATCCAGAAGTGCCTCTATCTCTCGCACAAATACAAAGGTACGGGCAGGAGCGATCTCCTCAGGATAGGTGGTAAGGTCGTCCAGACAGGCAAATTGATTGGAGAGCACCTTCGAATCAAAAGCGATCAGCACATGGAGGCCAAAGGAATTGTCGGGGAGGAGGGTCAGCTTTGAGATGCCATTTTCACCCTTCACCTCTATCTTACGCTTCACCACATAGACCTCCCTAACTGCTGCTTGCTCTACCACCCCCACCTTTTTTATCTGGTGGATATACTCTATCGCACTTCCATCAAAGATAGGGATCTCAGGGGCATTCACCTCGATTAAGCAGTTATCCACCCCCATAGCATAGAGGGCCGACATCGCATGCTCCACCGTGCTCACCTGTAGCTTTTTATTGGAGAGCACCGTGCCACGCTCCGTCATCGTTACATACTCAGCCAATGCCGGTATGGTAGGTCGTTCCGGAAGGTCCACCCTACAGATCTTGATGCCGTGCCCCTCATTAGCTGGGTTGAAGCGCACCTTGATATTTAGTCCTGTGTGTAGCCCCTTTCCCTCTAGTTCAAAGGCGGCACCTAGGGTATGTTGCTTCTGCGTAGTGCCACCCGAGTTGTTCTTATTTGCCATGATGCTCTGCTTTCAATTGATTCAGCTCCTCCTTCAGCTGCTCTATTTCGCTTTTCAACTGATAGAGTTCGCGATCCATCTCTGGAAGTTGGACAAACTTTGCCGAGGCTTTCATCGCCTTTATATGTGGCTGTGCGGGATAGCCAAACCATACGGTATTAGGCTCCTTGATATCACTTAGTACCCCTGTCTTGGCAGCGAAAGTAACGTGCGGTGCCGTCTTCAAGTGCCCCGCAATACCCACCTGACCAGCCAGTACATTCCACGCACCGATAGTGGTCGAACCTGCTATTCCACTCTGTGCTGCGATGGCGGTGTGCTCCTCTACTTCGCAGTTGTGTGCAATCTGCACCAGGTTGTCTATCTTCGCTCCCTTACGAATCACAGTGGCATCCATCACAGCTCTATCAATGCAGGCATTGGCACCGATCTCCACATCATCCTCCAGTACCACCCGACCCGTCTGTGGAATCTTGTGGTAGCCGTCGGCATCAGGGGCAAAGCCAAAGCCATCCCCACCGATCACCGCTCCCGAGTGGATTACGCAACGGCGTCCCACCTCTGTATGGTCGCAGATCACCGCCATGCTATAGAGACGGCTCTCCTCACCGATGGTCACTCTGCCACCCACAAATACATTGGGCCAAATCCTCACCCCATCTCCAATCACCGAGTCGCGACCAATATAGGAGAAGGGACCAATATAAACCCCCTCACCAATCACCGCTGTCGGATCCACATAGGCAAGAGAGGAGATTCCCATTGGCTTTTCCTCCGCCTCATTGCGTAGCTTCAGGAGGTCGGCAAGTGCGGTATAGGCATTGGGGACCTTGATGAGCGTGGTCGTCACCTCTTGCGAAGGCTCAAAATCATAATTTACCAGTACAGCGCTGCTTTTTGTGCTGTAGAGGTAGCTCTCATATTGCATATTGGAGAGGAAGGAGAGGGCCCCCTCTCGCCCCTTCTCAATACTACTAAAGTCGGTGAGCACCACATCAGGGTTGCCCACCACCTCACCACCTAAGTGGTCTGCGATCTCTTTTGCTGTAAACTTCATTTTAATCTCTTATATACCTGCGTAGGTACGTAGGTAGTCACTCATCTCAGACTGTAGCTCGGCCGCTTTCGCTCCTGCCACCTCTGCAAAGTCCGCTTCAGAACTAGCGTAGATGATGCCACGCGAACTATTCACGAGTAGCCCACACTCACGGGTCATCCCATACTGAGCCACCTCACGAAGCGATCCCCCCTGTGCTCCAACCCCTGGCACCAGTAAGAAGTGGTCGGGAACAATCGTGCGGATATGCTCTAGGTGTGTCGCCTGAGTGGCCCCTACCACGTACATCATGTTAGAGGGGGTACCCCACTCGAGCGAAGTGCGGAGCACCTGCTCATAGAGTCGCTCCCCATTGGAGAGCTGTAGTTGCTGAAAATCAGCCGACCCCTTGTTGCTGGTCAGCGCAAGGAGCACCACCCACTTACCTGGATAGCCCATAAATGGGGCAATGCTATCCTCACCCATATAGGGCGCCACCGTGATGGCATCTACCGCCATCTCCTCAAAGGCAGCTCGGGCATAAAGCCCCGAAGTATTGCCGATATCTCCCCGCTTGGCATCTAGGATTACTAGGCACTCAGGGTGCTCCTGCTGTAAGTAGCTAACCGTCTGCTCCAGTACCGCCACCCCTCGGCTTCCCATCGCCTCATAAAAGGCAGCATTAGGTTTGTACGCCACGGCATAGGCTGCTGTGGCATCAATGATGGCTTTATTAAAGGCGAGAAGCCCCTCCTCATTTTGAGGCAGGCAGGCAGGCAACTTGCGTAGGTCGCTATCCAGTCCTACGCAGAGGAAGCTCCGCTTCCTCTCTATCTCTTGTATAAGCTCCGCTCTATCCATAAGCGTTGGTTTAATAAAGTAACTGACCGAATGTTCCTGCAAATATCGTCAATTTTATCAAGATGCCCGCTATTCGGTCCAAAGCAAGCAAGCTGGCTGGTCGATAGCGATGCTGAGGTCTTTCTGCGCTCGCAATAGACCACTCTCCCTATCACAGTTGTAAAACTCTACCTTATTGGCTTTTTTGCACGCCACAGCAAGCCATCGACCAGAAGGGTTAAAGGCAAGGCCCATAGGTTGCTGACCTACACTCTGTGTCCCAGCCTTGGTAAGCTGCCCCATCAACTTATTTACCTTGAATATCGTCACTCGGCTCTCACGTCCCCACTCCGATACATAGAGGTAACGCCCATCTGGGCTGAGACATAGTTGACCTCCACGGCTTTGGGGGTCACCATTTAGCGATAATCGCTCTACCTCAGTGAGTTTGCCCCGATGATGCTTATAGAGGATCACCTCTGGGTTTTGCTCCGTGAGTAGGTATAGAAATTTACCCGACGAGTCCATAGCGATGCTCTTTGGGCGACTTCCCTTGGGTAGGTCGGTCGTCTCTACATCAATGGTGAGTGGTGGGTTCTTGCTACTGACATTGAAGTGATACACTTTGTCCTGCCCCGCATCCACCACAAAGAGCTCGTTGCCATTGGGCGAAAAGCAGAGGTCGCTAGGGTGCGACTCTCCCTCTTGACCCAGTAGAATATGCCAATCGGGCTGACCAAGTAGTCCCGCCTCATCGGCAAAAAATAGGGTGATAGAGCCCGCATCATAATTAGCAGAGACCACCTTGCCACGGCCATCTGTCGCCACCGACCGTGGAGAGCCACCCAAGGTAAAGGAGCTATTGATCGCCGTGAGACGACCACTCACCCCATCAAGTTGTAGCGAGCTCACCATCGCCTCCGACGATTGCTCATTGGCGGTATAAATAATTCCCCGCTCCCTATCGAGTGCCAGACTGGTAGGATTGGGGGTGATGAGCGTGCTGCGATGCTTCACATTGAGGGTGCGTGGGTCAAAGCTAAATGAGTAGAGCCCCTCTGACCTATTTTGGGTATAGGTGCCGACCAGAAGGGTCTGTTTTTTAGCTGGCTCATGACCATAACTGTCTGCTTCCTTGGACTGCGGTGAAAGCAAGCCACAAGAGCTGACTCCCATAGCAAGCAGTAGTGCAATAGTCCCTAGGAATAGATGAGTTGGGCGGTATAACTTATTATCCATTATTATCTGATTCTACTCCAAATTTCTCTAACTAAGTGCAAGATAACCATTTCCGATTAACTCTCCAAGAAGTTAGAGGTTTTTAGCCTTTGGAGCCCCCCTTATCGGGGGGCGGCGGTACCTAATCGGACAAGGGGGGTACCTAATCGGACAAGTCGGACGAGTCGGACAGATCGGACGCCCTTCCAAGTGCGACCGCAAGGGTCGATTAATTTGGAATTTCTCGTTTCCCGCTGGTCGTTCGGGGGCGTTTGCCCCCTCCGACCAGGGGCTATCTGATTGGCACCCTGTCGGGTGCGGAGGGAGTGTCTTTGCGGGAGTGTCTATCTCGGACGAGTCGGACGCCACAATGGAGCACCCGAAGGGTGCCATTCAGCTAGCCCCCGGTCGAGGCTCGCAGAGCCGAAGACCGGCGGGTTACGGTTGCCCCATATCCCACGACCCTTGTGTCGCACCTACTTAGGCGAGTGCGACCGCAAGGGTCGATGACGTATACCGTGCCTTTTTCCCGCTGGTCTTCGGGCTTCGCCCTTGACCAGGGGCTAGCTGAATGGCACCCTGTCGGGTGCGGAGGGGGAGCTATTTATTCTCAATGCTATTTAAGATAGCATCCCATTCTTCTTCAAACGACATTGTTTTGTGGTGTTCTTCTTGATGTTGGATGTACTTTTTTATTTTATCTGTATCCCATCTACTAATTGTTCCCACAAAATAGCCTTCCTGCCATGCGAACTTCCCGTTAAAGAAAGTTTGATTGAGCATCTTATTGGTACTCTTCTTTAATTCTCTAACAAACTCGGATATATTAAAATGGGTGTTATTGACTTGGAATAGTAGATGTATATGGTCTTCAACTCCATTGATGATGATTGATTTCGCACCTGTATTGTTTATGTAGCCGATGGTATAAGCCTTTAGGTGCTCCATCACCTCTTTATGAAGTGCTCTGGACCTATGCTTAGTTGAAAAGACAATGTGGAAGTATAGAGAAGTGTAGGTGCTAGATATATAGCTCATAATTATTAGTTTTTATTTATTGTAAAGGTACTATAAATATCCATTACATAAAAGGTGGTGCGATGAAAACTGGTAATATGCACGTTCCTCGGACAAGGGGTGGAGAAAAGAGCACCCGAAGGGTGCTACTCCCCTTCCAAGTGCGACCGCAAGGGTCGATTAATTTGGAATTTCTCGTTTCCCGCTGGTCGTTCGGGGGCGTTTGCCCCCTCCGACCAGGGGCTATCTGAGTGGCACCCTGTCGGGTGCGGAGGGGGGTCCTGTGTCGCCGATCTAGCGCGGCGTCCGACTTGTCTGACTCGTCCGACCTGTCCGACTTGTCCGATACAGCCACCCCCGCTAGCCCCACCCCCGCTAGCCACCCCCGCTACTTACCGTAGGCGGAGGATATCGCCCTCCATTGGGAGGTACTCGGGCGTGAGGTTATTGAGCTGGTAGAGCGACTTGAGCTGGATGCCATAGGTCTGGGCGATACGGTGTATCGACTCACCCACCTGTATGCGGTGCTCAAAGTGGGGTGGGGTGGCTCGTTTGTGCTTAGGCTCCAGGTAGATGATATCCCCCTTCTCGAGCGGGTATCCTGCTGGGAGGTCGTTGTACTCCGTTAGCTTTCGTTCCGACATACCCAAGTCGCGAGCAATCGCACTGAGCGAATCATCTTCTCCCGCTAATATATATAGGAGTCCATAGCTAAAGTAGCCCACCCGTTCGCCTGCCGATGGGGTCGGTAGCTCAGGTCGTTGCTTCTTCTCCGTCTCCCTCTTTGGGGTACTTTTCTGCGCATATTGGTAGCGGCGAGAGGTGTTGCCCTCATCGATGAGGTAGAGCTGATAGTCCTCAATGATCTTGATCAGCTTATTGGCATACCCTCGGTCGGTGGCATAGCCCGCATGTTGCAGACCTCTAGCCCACCCCTTGTAGTCGGTAGGGTCGAGTTGCTGTAGGGAGCGGTAACGAGGTTGTTGGAGAAATTGCCCATGGTCCTTAAAGGAGTCCTCCACACGGTCGTAGGCACGAAAACACTCATTCGGGCGGTCGTCATTGTGAAAAGTACGACTGCCTCGCCACGACCTATGGCACTTGATGCCAAAGTGGTTGTTGGCACCCGTGGCGAGACGACTTTGTCCCGCACCACTCTCCAGTAGTCCTTGGGCGAGCGTGATACTGGCGGGGACACCATAGCTCTTTTGGTTTTCCAATGCAATGCCAGCATACTGCTCAATATAGCGGTTGTAGGCATTATTGCCCTGCACCTTTGGGAGCGTCACTTGCGTGGTCTTGCTCGTGCCACAACTCGCCAGCAGTAGTGCGATGCATACCAGTAGTGAAGCAAGTTGTGTCGATCTACTCATGGCGAACCAGTTTGATCGTTTCTTCCTCCAGCTCCGTGATCGGTAGCACCTCCATCGCATCTATCGTGAGGCAGAAGTCGAGTGCCCCCTCCTTTCCTGCCTTCACCATGCGTGGGTAGTGGTTACTCTCCTTGATGTACTCCGTCAGCGACCCTTTGTGTGCCTGCCATAGCTCCACCATCATCTGCGACACATCGGTCACCACCTCGTGGCTCTCCGAGAGGGCATCGCAAAGGGCTGCGGCAAAGAGGGCATCCTCCTTTGAGGGGCGTCCCTGCCACCCGGCACAGATCGCCAGCACATCTTGCCCTTGGCAAAAGCGGGCCACGGCGGAGAGGTTCACAAACGTCCCCACCACCACACGATACCCCTCGGCAATCGCCGCCTTGATGGTGCGCGTGCCATTAGTGGTGGTAAAGTAAATCTCCTTGCCCCCGATCGCCTCCTCGGTATACTCCGCTGGGTCATTGCCAAACTGTGCAAAGGGGCACCGCACCACATTTCGTTCCGCCCCCACTAAGTAGCCTTCTGCGGCTCGAGCCTCCGCCTCCTCCACCGTCTCGAGTGGGTAGATCGCCTTGGCTCCGTGCGCCATCGCTGTAGTAATCGTGGTGGAAGCTCTTAGCACATCAATCACCACCGCCACACTTCCTGGCTGGCGGTAGGCCGGAATCAGCTCCGGACTGAGGACAATATCAATCTTATTTTTCACTGCCTATATTATTAATGAGTGTAGCGATCATCTCTTCGTCGCACTCTCTGAATGAATATTCTCCAATCTGAGGTTGGTAGTAGGGCGGAAAGGCAGGGCGGCGGTACTTCGTTAGTCCCTCCTTTTCGCTGGAGAAAGTACCATGGATCTCCTTCACCTTACTCTTCCGGATCAGTTCCGCTGCATTATCGGGGGTGATACCGGCACCTGCCATAATAGTGATCCGCTTGCCCGCCTGCTTCACCAGTTGCGCCAGCGTCTCCGCCCCCTTAGGTGCCGAGCTCTCCCCACCCGAGGTGAGCACCCTACGAAAGCCGAGCGATTTCGCCGCCTCTAGCGATGCCTGAAGATTCTCCGTGCGGTCGAAGGCACGATGAAGGGTCACCGGCAGTTTGCCACACGCCTTGATCAGAATCTTATTGGTGAGCCAATCCAATTCACCATCCTCCGTGAGTGCCCCGAGAGAAAAGCCAGCCGCTCCCACCATCTTCAGTATCTCAATATCCTGTACCATCACCGCCACCTCACGCGTGGTGTAGACAAAGTCGCCACCACGAGGACGGATGATCGGGAAGACCGGAATCTTCACCGCCGTTACCACCTCACGAAACATACCCAAGGAGGGGGTGGTGCCACCCTCCGCCAGCGACGCACAGAGCTCCAACCGATGAGCCCCGCCCCGCTCCGCTGCGATGGCCGAAGCCACCGAATCCACACAAGCCTCAATTGTAATCATACACAAAGCTACAAAAAATATCTGTGGCAAGGGCGGGGGTGGGGGTGCCTTTACGGGGGTGCCTATCTCGGACAAGTCGGACAAGTCGGACAAGTCGGACGCCGAGCTAGTTGTGGTTGCTGGCTTGGGCCGTCCGACTTGTCCGACCCGTCTGACCTGTCCGACTTGTCCGATAAGGTACCTGCTCTTGTCCGATAAGGTACCTGCTCTTGTCCGATAAGGTACCGCCCACTGTCCGATAAGGTGACGCCCCTGTCCCATGAGGTGCTCCCGCCTCTCACAAAAGTGGAGATGCAACTAAGCGATCGGCGAGTTGCAACTCGTCATTTGCTGAGTTGCAACAAAGCAAATGCTTAGTTGCAACTCAGTTAAAGACCACTACGGATCAGATAATAATTTTATATGCGAATGATATTTGCATAGTATGTTATTTGTTGCTATCTTTGCGGAGTGAGTGATCAACAGATTTTTCATAAACATCTATATATCAATGCTATGAATGAATTGCAGTTTTTCAAAATGACCTCTCCAAAGGGGGTAAGTGACACCGAATTAATCCCTACCAAGTTACCGCCTTTGCCCGAGGAGTTATCCCGAGCCCAGGGGGTGAAGTCCACCGCCTGCCTCTACTTCCCCGACATCACCCCCAAGAGTGCCAGTCGGGCATTACGGCGTGAGATCGCTGGTTATCCCAAATTGCGTGCCGCCCTAGAGGCGGTCAATTGGAACCCCCGCAAACGGAGCTTCACCACCCTTCAGCAACAGCTCATTGTCCATTATATGGGGCAACCATGAGGGTGGGGCGGGGGTGCCTTTCTCGGGGGTGCCTTTGCGGGAGTGCCTTTGCGGGGGTGCCTTTGCGGGAGTGCCTTTATCGGACAGGTCGGACAGGTCGGACAAGTCGGACGAGTCGGACGCCGCACTAGCTGGGTTCTCTGAGGCTGGGGCCGTCCGACTTGTCCGATCTGTCTGACCTGTCCGACTTGTCCGATAAAGGCACCCGCCCCTCCCCCCAATTAGGTGCCAATTCCCGTGATTCTGCTTGACGATTGTACGGTCTGCACCGTTATTGCAATACATTTGTAAGGTGTTGCAGAAAGATGCCCCCTTAAAATAGTGTGGTATTTATTTGGTTGGTATTACATATTTTTCTACCTTTGTGGCGTGAATGTGTGAATGAAATGTAATCAAATACCACTATTGACCGCTCATAGAGTGGAATATTGCTAGGTTAAGGTAACAAATTAAGCGCAATGAAAGTTCTACAGTTTGGAAAATTTTACCCAGTCAGAGGCGGGGTAGAAAAGGTGATGGAGCTCCTTCGGGATACTCTACCCACTCGTGGAATCGATTGCGACCTACTTTGCAGCAGTTATGATGCGGGTCCTTCCAAAGAGGTGGCGCATATTGATGGGGGAACCACCTTCATCAGCAAAACCCTCTTCAGGAAGTTTGGCACCACCTTCTCACCACAGTTACTCAGCAAGCTACGTGAGATCCAAGGGCATTACGATTTGATTCACATTCACCACCCCGATCCTATGGCTGGCTGGGTGCTCAAGCACTCCGGTTACCAAGGAAAAGTGGTATTGCACTGGCATAGCGATGTCTTGGTGCGTCCATGGTTGTACAAAATGTACCAGCCGATAGAGGATTGGCTCCTCCAGCGGGCAGATAAAGTGGTCGGCACCACTCCTATCTATGTAGCTGAGAGCCCACAGGTGGCGAGAGGCCTTCGCGACCGCTCCAAGCTCACCTACCTACCGATTGGGATCCCCGATAAGCATCCCAATGCAGAATTGGTGCAAAAGATACAAGCCGAGTACCAAGGCAAGCGACTCCTCCTCACCATTGGCCGACTCGTTCCCTACAAAGGGATAGAGTACCTGATAGATATGGCGTCGCACCTGAGCGATGATTATGTGGTACTCATCGCAGGGCGGGGACCCCTCGAACAGAAGCTACAGCAGCAGATCGAGGCAGAGGGGCTGACCAATAAAGTGAAGCTCCTCGGCTTCATCACCGACGAAGAGAAGGTGGCCTACCTAGAGGCGTGCCACCTCTTTGTCCTCAGTTCCATCACCAAAAACGAAGCGTTTGCCATTGTACAAGTAGAGGCGATGAGCCACCGAAAGCCTGTGGTCAGCACCCAGATTCCCGAGAGTGGGGTAGCATGGGTCAATAAAGACCACGACTCCGGTCGTACGGTACCAGTGAGGGATGGACGGGCATTGGCACAAGCAGTAGAGGAGATCTGCTCCAGCGAAGCGGGCTACCACGCCTATGCCGATCGGGCAAGAGCAAGGTTCGAATCACTCTTCACCATCGATGCCATGACCGACCGCTGCGTAGAGATTTATCAAGAAGTATTGAAACAATAATATAATAGACTACTTATCCAGCTATCTGTGATAGCAACGTAAGTTAGAACACTATGAAAATGATTACTTGGACTAGTCTCGAAAACGAGAGAGAAGAAGAAGAACGAATCAAGGGAGATAGAGCCGTAAGTCTCACCTGCCCTGCACGGGAGGCAGAGGTAGAAGAGACCGTCGCTAGCTCTAACTCATCATTGGCCTATAGAGCGATCAAGCGGTTTTCCGACATCGTGATTGCCCTCGGCGGGCTACTTGTCTTTGGACTTCCTATTTTGGTGATTGCCTTCCTCGTATGGCGTGAAGACAAGCACTCTCCTATCTTTAAGCAAGAGCGTATTGGCAAGGGGGGCAAGCCCTTCACCCTTTATAAGTTTAGGAGCATGCGGATCGATGCCGAAAAAGGTGGTCGCCCACAGCTTTGTGCTACCGAGGGTCAGGATCCACGCCTCACCAAGGTAGGCTCCTTTATCCGCAACCACCACCTTGATGAGTTTCCACAGCTTTGGAACATCCTACGTGGTGATATGAGCTTTGTAGGGTATCGCCCCGAGCGTCAGTTTTTTATCGATCAGATTATGGAGGCCGACCCTCGCTACGAAGAGCTCTATGAGATGCGTCCGGGCGTCTTCAGCGAAGCCACCCTCTACAATGGCTATACCGATACCCTCGCCAAGATGCTCCACCGCCTCGAGATGGACCTCGACTATATCAAGTCCCCTAGTCTGATGAGGGATCTTTCCATTATTTGGAAGACCAGTCTCTCGATCTTAAGTTTTAAGAAGTTTTAATTTCGTCACCAACTACTCACTTCATTAATTAATTTTTTCCTACCTTTGTAGCATGAAGTATATTGTCAATAATTTATCCCTTTGGGGAGTGCTGATGGTGCTTCTCCTAGTAAGTTCGTGCAAATCGGTCAAAGATATCACCTACTTGCAGGATATGGAGTACCTGCGTGAGTACAAAGCACGCTACGACTCCAAGGCGACTATTAAGCCCGAGGACAACATCCGTATCGTAGTGAGTAGTTCGCGACTAGAGTTGGCCGCCCCCTTCAATCAGTCCACCACCTCTCAGGTGCAAGTCTCTAAGGATGGGACGGTAGGGAGCCAGGAGTATGGAGGTAGTACCGACCGCCAAAACGTCTATCGGGTCAATCAAAAGGGGATGATCAATTTCCCTGTGTTGGGTATGATACAAGCGGGAGGAATGACCATCGATGAGCTCCAAAACTCCATCTCCAATGCGATCATCAATGGTGGTTACTTGGCCGATCCTAAGGTCTATGCCGAGTATGCCGACTTTATCTTCTATACCCTAGGGAGCCTCAATCAAGGCAAGCATACCGTAGAGTCGGGGAGCATCAACCTCCTCGAGGCGATTGCGATGTCGGGAGGCATTAATGAGAAGGGCGATTTCGAGCAGGTATTGGTGCTCCGCAAGTCGGGCGATAGCTACATCATGATCCCCAATAATGTGAAGAGTACCGAGGTGATCAGTAGCCCCGCCTTTTACCTACAGCAAGGCGATATGATCTACGTGCCACAGAGATATGTCAAGGACGAGAAGGAGGATACCTTCTGGCGTGTCTTCAGCCGTACGGTGAGTATGATCACCTTGCCACTCTCCGTGATCATCACCATTATGCAGTTCAAGAAGTAAGATATTAAGCATTTAGTGAATAGATGAGTAATAATCCTAACATACATCAGCAAGGAACCCCCAAAATCAATGGGGCGACAGGGCTCAATGTGATGGACCTCTTCCGTTACCTCCTTTCCAAGTGGTACTGGTACGTGGCGGTGATCCTCCTCTTCGTCGCTGCAGCGTGGTATTCAGTGGCGAAGCGACCATTGATATACTCTAGCGGTGCACAGGTGATGATCAAAGACCCACGTGCCGATATGAATGTGGATCTAGAGGTGGGTTCACGACGGGGCAATAATAGCCTCAACAACGAGGTCTATATCTTCCGCTCCAAGATGCTGATGGCAGAGGCGGTGAAGCGAGCAGGTGCCGATGTCAATTATCAGGTGAAGCGCAACCTCCGCTATATAGAGCTATACAATAATACCCCACTGCGTCTCGTGACGGTCGATAGTCTCTCCTCCCAATCCTTTGCACTTGAGATGACCTATCTTGGTGATAATCAAGTGGAGATCGAAGGATTCCCCAAGCCAGAGAAAAGCCTCACCTTACCTCTGGGAAAGACAACCCAGACCCCTTATGGACCACTAACGGTACTTGCTACCGACACCTTTGAGGAGTCGAAAACCAAGGGAACCACCATCAAGGTGACCAAGTGGCCAGTGATGGCCGTTGCCTCTCGCTATGTAGGGGCTCTGACCACCGATCCGCAGAAGATGACCCGTATCCTGGAACTCCAAATCAAAGATAACCACCCCTACCGTGCAGAGCAGGTGCTCAAGGCACTCGTAGAGGTCTATAATGAGGAGGCGATAGACGATAAAAATGAGAGTGCCCGCAAGACCGCTCAATTCATCGACGACCGTATCGTGGCGATGAGTGAGGAGCTAGGCAGTGTAGAGCAGAAGCTAGCCGAAGCACAGAGTGAGGCGATCGATGTTACCGCCCTCGAGGTGGGGAGCGTCAATGCGGTAGAGATCAGTCAGGTAGAGCGTGAGCTATCACTGCTCCGCTCGGTTCGTGCCGCCATCGCCAACCCTCAGAGCCAGCAGAGCCTCCTCCCAGGAGAGGATATTGTGGAGCCCACCATCGGCCGCCAGATCGCTCAGTACAATGAGATGAAGATCCGTCGCGACCAGATCGGACAAGAGGGCAGTAGCAATAACCCTGTGGTGAAGGAGCTCGACCAGACCTTGGGTCTCCTCAAGGGCAATATCACCACGGCGATTGACAACCTCATCAGCTCCAAGAACTTCTCGCTCCGGCAGATGAAGAATGCCAAGGGGGTAGCGATCAATAATATGAAGTCGCAGCCTTATCGTGACCTCGGCACTCTTGATATCGCACGTCAGCAATCGATCAAGGCCGACCTCTATGTCTTCCTGCTCAAGAAGCGTGAGGAGAACTCCCTCAACCAGGCAACGGCCGAGACCAATGCCAAGGTGATCGACTTCTATACCGGTTACCAACCCATTAGCCCCAATCGTACCAAGAGTATCGCCATTGCGATCTTGGCCGCTTTGGTGCTGACTACTTTTGTCTTCGTGACCCAATTGGTGAGTGATAATAAGGTTCGTAGCAAGAAGGAGCTAGAAGAGGCCCTCTCTATTCCACTGCTGGGTGTGACGCCAGCCGATCCACTACAGCAGAAGCACACCATACACGGCATTGCCGCTCAAGGCGACGATGCCAGCACAGAGGCGTTCCGCATCCTCCGTACCAGTCTCCTCTTCCGCCTACGTAATATCCAAGCAGGGGAGGGTGGTCGTACCGTGATGCTCACCTCCCTCTTCGAAGGGGCAGGTAAGAGCTTCGTCTCCTACAACCTCGCCCGCTCTCTCGCCTTCTTAGGCAAGCGGGTAGCATTGGTGGACCTCGACCTACGTAAGGCGAGCCTCTCCCGCAGACTTCAGCTCGCAGGGGCAGGGGTGAGTGACTATATTCTCGACCCCACTTCAGAGCTGGCACCCATGATGGTACAGCCCGATGCCGAGCTGCCCAATCTACAATTCCTCTCCACTGGTGGTGAGGTCTACAATCCTGTAGAGCTGCTGATGGATGAGCGGTTTGACCAACTCATCTCCACCCTACGAGCCGAGTACGACTTTGTGCTCTTCGACTCTGTGCCCTTCGTAGCCGTGGCCGATGCGGCGGTCGTATCAAGAGGTATGGATATGAGCCTCTTTGTGATCCGCTCGGGTGTGACCGATAGGCGGGTACTCCCCGATATCCAGCGCATCTATGATGAGTCGCTCCTCCCCAATATGCACGTGATCCTCAATGGAGCAGAGTTCCGCAAGCGTGGCTACGGCTACGGTTATGGCTATGGTTACGGCTATGGCTATGGTCAAGGGGCTAGAAAAGGTAAGCTAAAGAAATAAAGAAAATAACTATAAAAATTAAAATTAGAAATTATGAAACAAAACAAGAAGTACGAGGCGCCTACCCTCTCCGTAGAGGAGGTGCGTATCGAGAAGGCCTTCCTAGCCCAAGCCACCGCCAGTGGTAACGTGCAGGATGAGTCTGAGCCAGGTCTGAATCCAGGTGGTGATGGGGATATCAGTGATTTGTTTGGATGATCAATTCATTTCAACGGCTATTTCCTTATCATAAGATAAAGACCTATTCAGTTAGTTTATGAATTTAAGTTAGAAAGAAAGGTATGACTAAAAAAGTTTTCTATACGCTTCTTGGTGTTGCTACGTTGCTGGTGAGTACTACTGCCTGCAACCGTTCGGTAGCTCCTGAGGAGCTAAAGTATGCTCACGTGACTGCTGCTTTTTCAGGTAACAGTGCAGGACCAAGAGCTCTATTTGTAGGTGGTGACGCCGAGGACTCTCCAAGTAAAATTATTTGGGGTAAAGCTACTGATGAACTTCAAATGCTTGTTTATCTGCCAGAAAATACTGAAACAGCGGCAAAGCAAGCCACTCTAAAATTGACGAGCTCCAACAAAGGTGAACTCACTGTTCCCTATCAAGATACCAACGTAAAGGATAACAAGGTGAAGTATTTTGCCACCAGTGGTGCAAATACTAAGAATGCGACTAAGGGCGCCTTTATCACCAATGCTAGTTCTTCCCTACCTCTCTGTACAGTGATCCGTACCGAAGTAGCAAATGAGGGTAAGGTTGATATGACCAATCCCGAAGTGGGATGGCCATTGATCTCCAGCTACAAGAAAGGTGAGGTTTCCCACCTTTGGAGTTCTGTTGATGTAAATGGTGGAGGCTCTGTTGATTTTAGGCTTTTTGGAAATATGTTCCTTATTGAGTTCAACAATCTCCTTGGAGAGGAGGGCTATGATGCCAACTCAAAGGATCAAGATGAGAGCAAACACCCTCAGCTAATTGTGGAGTCCAATGGTATGGCTTTCGGAGGGTCACACTTTACCAATGATGTCTATGCAAATGACCCTAAACCATGGACCATTCAAGCAAATAATAGTGTGAATAAAGTAACCTATGTATTGAGTGATCTAGACTTCTCCGCTGGAGCTAAGCGTCAGGTAGTGCCCGTATGGTTCCGTCCAATGAAACCTACTGATAACAAGCCTTTTAATATCACCATTACTTGGAGAGTCTTCAATAAGAAAACAGGTCTTTGGGATGAAAGCGTTCAAAAACTGAAATCTAAAGCCAAGATACAGCCCAATGGCACTATCTTCCCTAAGAATGATGGTTGTCACTTCCGTACCAATGGTGGAGTAGCTCCTAAGATCGGTGTTGAGTTCGGATCTAACTCGTTCTTCACGGTGGATATTAATATTCCCCCATTCGACTAAATTGAACTATTTATATTACATAGATAAATAAGAATATAATGGTAACAAAATATTTGAAACTATTCGCTGCCACTGTGGTGGCACTCTTCGCCCTCGCTGCTTGTCAGAACGAGCGAACCATAGATCTCTATGGGGAGGAGGGTGGTCCTAACGCACTAGATGTCACCTTCACGATCAAGGACTACGATGAGGTGAATCTACGCTCACACCTACGCCCAGTTGATGAACATAGAATTGAGGACCTTGCAGTGTGGGTATTTGATACTCACGGTGATATCATTGGGGATGTGCTCATTAGCCACGATCCTAAGAAGGACTTTGGCTTCATCGCCCTAGATGGTCCTGCTACTGGTGATGGTGGATCTGTTGGTAAGGGCATACCATTTGGAGGTACTAAGACTAAAGGAGAACTTGGTAATAGACTCACATTTCAAGTGAAACAAACTGGCGGTGATGTGACTGTTGTGGCTCTTGCCAATTTCGTCTCAGATAATTTTGCCATTGAGGACGCTGATTCTGGTGAGGACTACACTGACGCTATGCTTAAGGCTATTAAGACACTAGACGAGCTGAAAGGATTACGTCTTAATACCAATAATAGCAATCATGAATTTGCCTCTACTGAGCGGTACGAATCTCCTCTAATGTATGCGGTACAACCTGTAACTCAAGATCAGATTAAAGCTGGTAAAGTGAGTATCCAGCTGGTGCCTTTTATCGCTAAGATTACCACAGATGTTAAGGCAGGTAAAGGAGTAACTATCAATGCAATTCGCTACCACTATATTAATATTCCTACACGTACTGATGTTTTCAATGCGATCGTTAAGAATCAAGAAGGTATTAATAAGTTATCTACTCCGTCTACGCAAATGTTGGTAGATGAAGAGACTAATTCATTCCGTTCTGAAGGCTACTTGATTCCTAACTATCCCGAGTATAAGAGGCAGATCACAAGTGAAGATGTAGCAGCAGCACAGCGCCAAAAGAAGCGTGGAAAATCAGGCTACACGGCCTTTGATTTGCGCCAAAAGAGGGTAAAAAAAGATCTCCCTGATGGTACTGTAGAGAATGGTGCTTGGGAGTATGCTCCAGATGATGCAACTGCTTTTGTGATGGAGGCCGATATTACAATAAATAAAGAGGGTAATGAGCAACAAGCCTACATTACCTATACGGTAGTGCTTGGTGATTTTAGTGGTGTTACTGATTGGATCAACCCTATACCTGATGATTTGAAGAAAATCAATAACTATTTCATTGAATCGGCAACCCACTATAAGTACACCATCACCATCAATGGAGTGGATAATATCATTGTTGAGGCCAAGTCTGCAGATAAGTTAGATGAGCCAAATCCTTCTGTGGAGGGTGGTGCCATAATCGGTAATAAGCCTGCTTATCAGTTGGATAGCCACTATGAGCAGCGAACCATGCTACTCTCTGCTTCTGACTTTGATATCTTTAAGAGTGCTAGCAATAGGGAACTAGTGGATGGTGCAAAGTTACAGTTTATGGTACAAACCCCTTTCCAACCACTTACGCTAGTATCATATACCAAAAATGAGGCTGAGTCAGCACGCAAGAGTGGAGTGCCCGAGAAAAAGCAAGTGGATAATGACTGGATTCGCATTTATGTGCATAAACCACCATTGGTAGGCGGATTTAATCCTGATAAACTCCCTGAAGTGATCTATTCAGAGACTGAAGAGGCAAAAGAAGGTTCGGTTGCAGATTATTGGGGAAAGACTCTAACGGTAGAGCAATTCTTCGCTTGGCTATTCACCAATCCAAACCCTCTTTTTGATAGTAACAATGCGATCTGTATTACCATCTTTGTGGATGAGTACTATTACGATTGGGATCCTTCGACGTATAAGACAAAGGAGGCTAGGACAGCAGACAAAAAGGATCCTAACCTTTGGAAAATCTTTGCCAATGCTCCTGACCGTAAGTTCTTCCTATTGACTGGTAATATCCATTCATCTGCGGATCGTCAGAGTCATTATACAGAAGGGACCTACGTATCCGTTAGCCAGCACTCTATCAAGACTTTCTTTACGGATGCTCCTGAAGGTATCCGCATTTGGGGTGTGGAGTCGATTGATGAGACACCAAATACTCGTTGGTATTTTAGGCTTCCTAGTTCAGTAACGAGATACGGTAATAAGCATACTGCTAATGGCTGGATTAATACGGTTAATGTCCTAGGAACCTCTGACTATTATGTTGATAAGAAGTCAGGAATTGAAGGGTATGCTAATTGGCTTAAGGAGAAAGCTGATGCAACCACTGGCTTTGTCTTTGTGAATGATCAGAGAGGCTACGGAGGATACCCTAAGCAGGCAGAGAAAATTTGGCAACAGCGCACAAAAGGACTTGCTAATGGTGTCACATTTAATGACAGAGAGTATGCTAACTTGACACCCTACCTTCGTAATAGAGATGTTAATAGGGATGGTATGTTCCAGACAAATGAGCTAAAGTGGTATATTCCATCACAGTTGGAGGCAGAGTTGCTCGTGTTACTAGAACAGTCATTGCCTGGATATGCACGGTTAAAAGCCCCATTGGATGCGACATTTAAGAATCCTCTTCTCTTATACACATCCACATGGTATGATGCTTTTACTTCCAATACGGTTTGTATATCAAAAGACATCGTTTCAGCAGCTCCATTGTGGCAATTTAGAAATGGGTACAAGTTTTCTCTTGATCAAACTAGAAGTACTGTACGCTTAATTAGAGACCTTGGTATTATTGAAAAGTCTAGTATTGAGGACCCTTCAGGACGTTCATACAACTTCGATGATAAATACTATGTGGGGAATGCAAATAAGTTTTTTAAATTTATCCCCAATGTGTCGGATACTCTTCAGTGGACAGCTAAGAGTAAGGATTTTGGAGGCGTATTCGTTGGATACGATCACGTTGGTGCTTCAGCTTCTCGATTTGCTTATGCTGACAAGGAGTTACCTAGACACAATGAAAAGGATGCTGCTATGCGACTTTATTATAAGGGCTTTAGACTCTCCAAGAATTATGTAGGAAGTTCTGATTATGATATTGATGCTAAACCATTTAGGTGGAATTTTGCAGATATTAGAGAGCAACTAAACTATGGTGTGAGCCCTTGTAGTAAGTACCATGAAGAGAGAGATTACTCCGATCTGGGTAAGTGGAGACTGCCCAATATGACTGAAATGGCGATGATTGGTTTAGGTGTTCCTAATACTAACTATTTCAACCGGATAGCTAACAAGCGAAGTACAGATGCCGTTTTTATTACATGGAGTAGTACTATTTTATCAAAGGATGAGGATAATGTTGAATCGCAGTTTTTTATGCGAATTGATGATAATTTAGCCTATCCTATGTCAAAAGAAGCTCCGGGATATGGTAGTCAGAGTGATACTTGGAAGGGGTATGTACGCTGTGTGCGCGACTTGACAGATGCCGAGTGGAGTAAGTATAAGAATGTGAAATAATAGTAAATTAAGATAGTATATGAATATTAGACAATTCATTTCAGTCCTCGGACTCTCAGCAGTGGCCTTTATTGGGGCCGCTGCTCAGAGCGAGGTGGTGAGCGAATTCGCCACCGACTCCACTAAGGTGGTGACTTACAATGATGATAAGTACAAGGTGGAGACCAATCACTTTGGCGATAACTGGTTCATCACCCTACAGGGTGGTGCTCAGATGCTCTTTGGTGACCACAATAAGCAGATGGACTTTGTGGACCGCCTCACCCCTGCTGCTACGGTGGCATTCGGTAAGTGGTTTACCCCAACCATCGCTGTACGTGCCCGCTTTACTGGCTGGGAGCTGAAGGGCGTTTCGGGCCATACCGAGAATATCCCTGGCAACTACCAAGGCTTTATCGTGGATCCTATGATGAAGCAGGGTCATATCGCTGGTAAGGTGAATGAGGCGGCTACCAAGCGTGTCGGCTATGATATGTACGATACCAAGATGCAGTACCTCAATAGCTCAGTAGATGTGCTCTTTGACGTGGTGAACCTCTTCGGTGGTTACAAGGAGAACCGTGTGTTCCACCTAATGCCTTACCTAGGTATCGGTTGGGGACACTCGTTCAACAACGCTGCGGTGATGGAGGATCACAAGATAGTCTACCGTGATAAGAGCAATGAGGCGACTATCAATGGTGGTCTGATCGCTGCCTGCCGTCTTAATGATGCCCTTTGGCTACACCTCTCTGCCGATGCTTTCTATGCCAATGACCGCTTTGATGGTCAGATCGGTGGTCGCTGGGGCGAGGGTATCCTACAGGCACAGTTGGGTCTGACCTACAATATCCCTGGCCGTGGCTGGAACCGTAGCCATACCACTGTAGTGACCTACAATGAGGAGCTACTCAACACCCTTCGTAACCGTGTCAACGAGCTACAGCGTGCTAATCAGGCACTCCGTGATGAGCTAGCTAGTCAAGCTGTCGTAGAGGAGGCTAAGGAGACGATCATCGCTGGTCCACTACTCGTGACCTTCGTGATTGATAAGTGGGACCTCTCTAATAAGGATAAGGTGAACCTAGGCTATCTAGCTGAGGCAATGCGTCGTGAGCCAAATGCGAAGTTTGTGATCGCTGGTTATGCCGACCGTGGTACCGGTTCTTCAAAGCGCAATCAGTTCCTCAGCGAGCAGCGCTCTAAGGTGGTGATCGACTTCCTTGTAAACGAGCAAGGCATCAGCCGTGACCGCTTGATCCGCGAGTCCAACGGTGGCGTAGAGAATATGTTCTACGACGACCCACGTTGCAGCCGTGCTGTGATCTCTCGTGTGGCTAAGTAACTAGCCCCCCCATATAAATAAGTGGCCCTCGGTACCGCATTCGCGGTGCCGAGGGCCACTTATTCCCGCTGGTCTTCGGGGCGTTTACGCCCCCTCCGACCAGGGGCTAGCTGAGTGGCACCCTGTCGGGTGCTGATGGGGAGCCTTTCTTGGATAGGGTGGCACCCTGTCGGATGCTGTTACGAGGCACCCCATATCTCTCGACCCTTGTGGTCGCACTTACATAGGCTTGTGCGACCGCAAGGGTCGATTATCATATTGCCGATTCGTTTCCCGCCGGTCGTTCGGGGGCGTTTGCCCCCTCCGACGCGGGGGCTAGCTGAATGGCACCCTGTCGGGTGCGGAGGGGGTACCTATTTATTATTATCAATGCTATTTAAGATAGCATCCCATTCTTCTTCAAACGACATTGTTTTGTGGTGTTCTTCTTGATGTTGGATATACTTTTTATTTTATCTGTATCCCATCTGCTTATTGTTCCAACAAAATAGCCCTCTTGCCAGGCGAACTTCCCGTTAAAGAAAGTTTGATTGAGCATCTTATTGGTACTCTTCTTCAACTCTCTAACAAACTCGGATATATTAAAATGGGTGTTATTGACTTGGAATAGTAGATGTATATGGTCTTCAATTCCATTGATGATGATTGATTTCGCACCTGTATTGTTTATGTAGCCGATGATATATGCCTTTAGGTGCTCTATCACCTCTTTGGAAAGTGCACGGGACCTATTCTTTGTTGAAAAGACGATGTGGAAATATAGAGAAGTGTAGGTACTAGATATGTAGCTCATAATTATTAGTTTTTTATTTATTGTAAAGGTACGATAAATATCTATTACATAAAAGGTGGTGCGATGAAAACTGGTAATATGCACGTTGTTACGAGGCACCCCATATCTCTCGACCCTTGTGGTCGCACTTACATAGGCTTGTGCGACCGCAAGGGTCGATTATCATATTGCCGATTCGTTTCCCGCTGGTCGTTCGGGGCGCTCACGCCCCTCCGACCAGGGGCTAGCTGAGTGCCACCCTGTCGGGTGGTGTCGGGGCCGTCCGACTCGTCTGACCTGTCCCCCTTGTCCGATTAGGTACCCCTCCCCTTTGCAGGGCACTGGAGTGAGCGGTAGGGCGGAGGGGGGTACGCTACGGCTCAGGAGGGAGCGAGCACGGGTGGGGGGTGTGGTACCTTTGTGCTGTCGAAAGGAAATAGTAGTTCACTCAATAATATATATACTATGAAAACACTTTATACAAGGCCACGAGAGTGGGAGCAGCTGACAAGAGCGGATCAGCTGGAACGTGCGAAGCGGCGGATTGACCTGCTGGTGATCCACTGTAGTGCCACGCCTCGGGGGAGGCGATATTTTCCCCCTCAGTTGATCAAGGACCATCAGCGTCGAGGATTTAGCACAGCGGGGTACCATTATTATATTACGCGTGAGGGGGACCTCTTTGCTCTGCGACCGGTCTCAATGGTGGGGGCTCATGCCAAGGGGTATAACCGTTATTCGATCGGTATCTGCTATGAAGGTGGGCTGGATGAAGAAATGCGTCCGTGTGATACGCGAACCGCTGCCCAGCGTCAGATGCTCACGCAATTGGTCTATGAGCTGAAGCGTCTCTACCCCAATGTGATGGTGGTGGGGCATCGGGACCTAAGTCCGGATCGGAATGGGGACGGTCGGGTGACTTCTGAGGAGTGGATCAAGGTGTGCCCTTGTTTTGAGGCGAAGGTCTATAACCTCTCTAGAAGTTTGTAGGCGATGATGGTGCAACTGCGACCTAGGGACCCTCAAACGCTCCGCCTCTGGCTGGCGATCCTCTTGGTGACCTGCGGTATGGCACTCCTCTATATGGGCTTTTGGGTTACCCCTAGAGGTGAGATTCACTCGAGTGTGCTGGTGGCGTATGGTGAGGTGATGACCTTTGTGGGAGCTTTGATTGGGATTGATTATGCGGCGAGGGAGCGCATCTTGGACAGGGGTACCTTCTCGGATAGGGGTGCCTACTCGGACAAGTCGGACGAGTCGGACAGGTCGGACGAGTCGGATGGCTGATATTGAAGGTGATTTGTGGCATTGTTTATTGATCCTACTGTTGCCACTGATGGTGGGGTGTCGCTCGACGAAGCAGGTGGTGGCGACACAACAGCAGGCGGAGCAGCAGGTGGTCACCACTCGGGATAGTGTGGGGCTCTTGGAGCGACAACAGCGTAGGGTGGTGGAGCTGCAATGGTGGGGCGATACGCTTCCGCTGCCGAAGGGACCTGAGGGGACACCCCCTACCGTATCGGGTGGCTATCGGATCACCTATCTCGATGAATCGCTCTCGGAGCATCGGGAGGAGTCTCAAGCTAAGGAGACGCTGACAAGGCAGGAAACTGCCGAAAACTACCTTCTCCAACAGGGGAAGTCGACACGACAAATCTACCTGGGGCTTGCCCTTGGACTAACCATCTCTCTACTCCTAATATGGATGTATAAGAGAATCAAAAAACAACTGTATTGAGACTGTCGCACGCAGGCGATCTGCGGCGTTGCTTTCGGAGTTCGGGTTCGGTCACGTACGTTTTGTACGCTCCCTCCCCTCCTCCTTTTGTGGGTGCCTGGTGCCCTACGTGCACCTTGCCCTCAGCGCCTGGCATCTCATCCTGCGTGCAAAGTCTCAGATTTTCACTAATTATTAACAACTTAAAGATTTAAGACTATGGCATTTATTTACAATGTGTATGAGCGTGACAACAAGATTCCTAACGCTAAGAGCCCACGTGTGGCTTTGGCTGTGAGCAGACAGATCCGTCAGATCTCCACTAAGGAGCTAGCTGAGGATATCGCGGACAGGTGTACCGTGCACCGTGCCGATGTGCAGGCGGTGTTGGATGCCCTCTCTATCTCTGCTACGAGCTATCTGCTCAATGGGTTTGGTGTGAAGCTGGGGGAGCTGGGCTCTTTCTCTATGAGGATCAACTGTAAGTCTGCCCCAACTATGGAGGAGTTTACCCCTGACCTGATCAAGGGGGCTAAGGTGCGCTATACCCCTAGCCGTGATATCCTTGCACGCATCAAGGAGACTGGCTTTGTGAGAGGTTCTAGCCTTTCTAATGGCGAGGTGGTAGCCCCTGCCCCTAAGCCAGGTGCTGCGGAGGATACCCCTAAGGATCCTAATGAGGGCTCTACTGGTACCCCTCAGACTGAAGGCGATACCGGCTATTGATCATTTCGAGAGTACCTATAGCGGAGGTGCCTGTGGCGGGGGTACCTTCTCGGACAAGTCGGACAAGTCGGACAGGTCGGACGAGTCGGACGCCGCGCTCGATGGGTGCCAGCTGTGGTGGCTAGCTGTGGTGGCTAGTGGTGGGCCGTCCGACTCGTCCGACTTGTCCGATCTGTCCGACTTGTCCGATTAGGCACCCCCCTTGTCCGATAAGAGCTCCCCCCTCGTGTGGATTTGGGTTTCGTGGGTTGGGGAAAAAAGGTTATCTTTGCAGTGAGGGGCGGGGGGTGTTTTGGATAGGTAACCATTAAATATATAGAAAGATTTATCAGGATGGCTAATATTGACAATTTTGACTTTAAGGGGAAGAGGGTCTTTGTACGTGTGGACTTTAATGTGCCGCTAGATGAGGCGGGACAGATCACTGATGATACGCGTATGCGTGGGGCTTTGCCTACGCTTCGTAAGATTGTAGAGGGGGGTGGTCGCCTCATTATCGGTAGCCATATGGGTCGTCCGAAGGGGGTGGATAAGAAGCTGAGTCTCTCTCAGCTCCGCGGACACCTGGAGGAGCTCCTTGGTAGAAAGGTGGAGATGGCTGAGGATTGTGTGGGCGATGCTGTTTTGAAGCAGGCTCAGCAACTGAAGGATGGTGAGGTGTTGCTCCTTGAGAACCTTCGTTTCCACCCTGAAGAGGAGGGTAAGGGCGATGGCAAAGCTGGTCAGCCTGAGTTTGTAAAGCAGTTGGCAGCGTTGGCTGAGGTTTATGTGAATGATGCCTTTGGTACAGCACACCGTGCTCACGCCTCTACCGCATTGATTGCCGATTATTTTGATAAGGAGCACAAGATGTTTGGCTACCTGATGGCACGTGAGGTGGCTGCTGTGGACCGTGTGATGAAGGAGGTAGAGCGTCCGTTTACCGCAATTATGGGTGGTAGCAAGGTCTCTACAAAGATTGAGATTATCGAGAACCTCCTAACGAAGGTAGATACCTTGATCCTAACGGGTGGTATGACCTACACCTTTATGAAGGCGAATGGTGGCGAAATCGGTAATTCAATCTGTGAGGAGGATAAGCTGGACCTTGCCCTACAGATTCAGGAGAAGGCGAAGGCTAATGGGGTAAAGCTACTGATCGGTAGTGACTCTGTGGTGGCTGATGCTTTTAGCAATGATGCGAATACGAAGGTGGTGCCTAGTGATCAGATCCCTGCTGGTTGGGAGGGCCTGGATATTGGTCCTAAGACTCAGGAGCTCTTTGCTGAGGCGATCCGTGATTCGAAGACGATCCTTTGGAATGGTCCTTTCGGTGTCTTTGAGATGGATACTTTTGCCAAGGGTACTCAAGCAATGGCAGAGGTGATCGCTGAGACCACTGCTAAGGGCGCTTATTCACTTGTGGGCGGTGGTGACTCTGTTGCTGCAGTCAATAAGTTTGGATTGGCCGACCGTATGAGCTATGTCTCTACTGGTGGTGGTGCGTTGCTGGAGGCGATTGAGGGGAAGACCTTGCCGGGTATTGCGGCAATTGAAAAATAGCAAGACTTCGCGGGGGTACCTATCTCGGACAGGTCGGACAAGTCGGACAAGTCGGACAGGTCGGAGGCCGCAATGATGCAAGTCTCAGTTATAGAATGAAGTAATATGTTACGCGAAGGCCACGAAGAGCGTGGCCTTCGCTATTAATAGGAGAAGAGATGAGTGAGATAGAGATGAATGAGCAGTGGGGTGATGATGAGCTGACGGCGATTGATATCCCTATCCCCTTTCTGCTAGAGAAGGCTGATTGGACCAGTTATTTCAATAATAAGGGGTATTCGGGTGCCTACCCTTACCTCTTATATATGCATGAGGACGCGGAGGTGCTGAATGACCGATTGATGGCGGAGGTGAACAGGACGCAAACGCTAACGGGGCACAATAAACTTCAGGTGGACCTCTTCACCCGCTTTTCGGATCATAATGAGGAGGCGGTGGGATTTGTTTGGTTGTTAATCAGTGGCACTCGTTCGTTTGCTCCCGATCTACTGGATGACCTGGAGTGGCTCTTGAGGAGTGGGACGACCTATTATCTGCAGCACGCTTACACCTCGCATGGGAAACAGGGGGTGGTGACCTGGGTAGAGGAGCTCGCATCGCACCCAGCCTATGCCCAAGTGGAGAAGAAGCTACCTCCTCGTGGCAATCTAAAATTGGCCGACCGCCTTGCTGTGGCAACCCTTTCGGCTGAAGAAGAAAAGTAAAAGGTGATGGAGTGGCAGAAACGGGTCGAGGTGCCCCCGCTGAGCCGACGATGGAGTCGTAGAGATGCGATCACGCTTTGGGGTTCGTGCTTTGCCGATGAGCTACAGCGGCATCTCTTTAGGGAGCTCTACGACTGTAGCCCTTCGCCCTATGGCATCCTCTATAATCCCCTCTCTATGGCGGAAGGGGTGGAGCGGTTGCTGGCGGATCGACCTGTGACGCTTGAAGAGCTGATCGAGCATGAGGGGCTTTGGCATAGCCCGATGCATCACGGCACCTTTTCTGCACCTACTCCCGAAGAAACCCTGGCACGGATAGAGGGGGCGTGGAAAGTGGCGAGAGAGCGGCTGTCGACCACCAAGCTATGGGTCTTTACCTTTGGCACCTCTTATCTCTATGAGTGGGCCGAGGCACCGCATGCAGTGGTGAGTAATTGTCACCGTCTGCCAGCAAAGTGTTTTCGGCGTCGCCGTGCCGAGGTGGGGGAGATCGTGCATCGCTGGTTGCCGTTACTTGAGGAGCTCACTAAAGGGGGAGCGGAGGTGGTGCTGAGTGTGAGCCCTATCCCGCACTACCGTGATGGAGCCCACGAGAGTCGACTCTCGAAGGCGGTATTGCTCCTGGCGGTGGAGCAGATGGTGGAGCAGTTTCCAGAGGTGCATTACTTTCCGAGCTACGAGATACAGCTAGATGAGCTCCGTGATTACCGCTTTTTTGCGGAGGATATGGCACATCCGTCGGAGGCGGCGGTGCGGTATATCTTAAGTCGCTTTGAGACGTTTGCCCTAGAAGAGGACCCCGCTTTCAATCAAGAATGGCACGCTCTTATCAAGTTAGCAGAGCACCGTCCCCTCTCCAGCAATCCTGAGCGGGTGGCAGCACATCAGGAGGTGGTGCTGAGGAAGATTCGCCACTTTTCCCAACACCATTCGCACCCATTTCTTACGTCATTGATAGAAAAATTAGAGGTATGAGACGCTATTTACTTTCAGAGATCACTGCACTTCTTAAGGCTCCAAAGCCTCGTAAGGAGCAGGAGATAGAGGTTTTGCTGACCGATAGTCGGTCGCTCACTTTTCCGCAACGAACCCTCTTCGTGGCACTGGTGACGGAGCGGGGTGATGGGCATCGCTATATTGGAGAACTTTATGAGCGGGGAGTGCGTGCCTTTGTGGTTTCTAAAAAGGTGGAGGGAGCCTATCCCGAGGCGACAATGATTGAGGTGCCAGATACGTTGCAGGCACTCCAAACCTTGGCGAAGTGGCGACGAGAAGCGCTACAGATGCCACTCGTAGCGATTACTGGAAGTAATGGCAAAACAACGACAAAAGAGCTCCTCTACCAGCTTCTCTCACCGCACCTTTCCGTGGGTCGCTCGCCTCGTAGTTACAATTCGCAGATCGGGGTGCCCCTCTCGCTTTGGGGACTAGAAGAGGGCGAGCAGTTGGCGTTGATTGAGGCGGGGATTTCCAAACCAGGTGAGATGGCACGTCTGAAGGCGATAATCGAGCCGACGATTGGGCTGATCACCAATATCGGAGAGGCCCATCAGGAGCACTTTGAGAGTAAAGAGCAGAAGGTGCGGGAGAAGCTATCCCTCTTTACCGACTGTGAGACGATCATTGCCCCACTGGATCAACCTTTGATTGTAGAGGGGTTAGAACAAATGGGGCTGACCGCCAAGAGCCACTTCTGGAGTTTCTCCGATGAGCGTGCAGAGCTCTGGGTAAGGCAAATTGAGTACCATGCTTCGGGAGTGACCCTTTCCCTAAGCATGGATAGGGTAGAGCGGGAGTTGCATCTTCCTTTCTTGGACCAAGGCAGTATTGCCGACGCGGTGGCGGCACTATTGCTACTGAAGTATACGGCACCTTCGCTCCTTGAGGACTTGACCCCTTTTGCGACGCTTCAACCGATCTCAATGCGACTGGAGGTAGTCCAAGGGAAGCACCGAACGCTGCTCATTAATGATAGTTACAATTCGGATTACGATTCGCTGGCAATTGCCCTTGACTTCCTCAACCGTCGGAATAGCGACCACTGGCCTACTGCCCTCATCCTTTCCGATATGCAGGATAGCACGCACGACCCTCGCGAACTCTATGGGCGGGTGGCGGAATTGATCAGTCGTTATCAACTAGACCGCCTCTACTTGGTCGGGCCTGCTTTGGGGCAGTATCGTGATCTTTTCTCAGAACTAACGCAGTGGTATCCCGATTGGAGTTCGCTCGATAAGGAGCTGTCACTAGCACAATTGGCAGGACATATTATCCTCTTAAAGGGAAGTCATACCTCGCAATTTGAGCGGGTGATAGAGGATTGGAAAGCACTATCGCACCAGACCATTCTTAGCATCAACCTCAATAGACTGACCGAAAACTACCACACCCTTCGGCAACAACTCCCGAAATCGATGCAGACCATCTGTATGATTAAAGCCAATGCCTATGGGGCTGGCTCCTATGAGGTGGCACGGACACTGGAGCGGGCGGGTACCGAGTATCTCGCTGTGGCGGTGGTGGACGAAGGTCGGGAGCTACGAGAGCAGGGTATTCAGCTTCCCATCTTGGTGATGAACCCTGAGCTATCCGCCTTCCGGCAATTGATTTGGCACCAACTAGAGCCAGAGATATTTAGTCTGGAGATGTTGCGTGCCTTTGAGGAGGCGGCAGAAAGGTATGGCGATGGCACCCTGCCTATCCACCTGAAGTGGAATACAGGGATGAACCGACTTGGCATCACCCTCCCCGAGATTGATGAGGTGGTGGCGGTGCTCCGACGCTCTAGTGCAGTGCGGGTCGCCTCTATCTTTACTCACCTTGCCGTGGCGGACGATCCTACGGAAGATGCTTTTACCCTTCAGCAATTGGAGCGACTAGATACCGCCCACCATATCCTGGAGGAACGACTGGGGTATTCCATTAAAAAGCACGCCCTCAATACTGCGGGGGCGATCCGTTTCCCGAATTACCCCTCCGACTTTGTGCGACTGGGGATCGGGCTGTATGGTATTTCTCCGCTTGAGCAGACGCCCTGTGTGCTCGAACCGATTGCTACGCTGACCACGCAGATTCTGCAGGTGCAGGAGGTGCAACCTGGGGAGACGATTGGCTACGGTCGTCGCGGAAAGGTGACTCGTCCCAGTCGTATTGCGATTATTCCGATTGGGTATGCCGATGGATTACCACGCCGCCTCGGCAATGGACGGATCTCCTTCCGACTTCCCGACGGTACCCTTGCCCCAACGATCGGTAATATCTGCATGGATACCTTGATGATCGATGTTACCGATGCCGAGAGTGCCGAGGTGGGAAGCGAGGTGACCATCTTTGGCGAGGGGCTGCCGATTACCCGCCTTTCTGATGCGTGCGACACCATTCCTTACGAGATTCCTTCACGGCTCTCCTCGCGGATTGCTCGGCAGTACTTCACTGAATAAAGCTATATTACTTATGGAAAAGAAACTATATCTACTCGATGCTTATGCCTTGATCTATCGTGCCTATTATGCGATGATTAGGAGCCCCCGAATCAACTCTAAAGGGGAGGATACCACAGCGATCTTTGGTTTTCTCAATACCTTTGAGGAGATCCTGAACCGTGCCGATGGGGCCCCCATAGCTGTGGTTTTTGACCCAAAGGGAGGTAGCTTCCGAAGCGAGCTTTATCCAGAGTACAAGGCTCAGCGCGAAAAGACACCCGAGGGGATTAGTTTCGCCCTACCTTATATCAAGGAGTTGGTCAATGCCTTTGGCGTACAGCACTACACGGTGCCGGGGTATGAGGCGGATGATGTGATTGGTACGATTGCTACGCAGGTGGGAAGCCGAGAGCCTGACCGTATGGTCTATATGATTACCCCAGATAAGGATTATGGGCAGTTGGTACAAAAGAACGTCCGCATCCTCAAACCCAACCGCTCGGGCGGTGGCTTTGAAGAGTTGGGACCTGAGGAGGTAACGAAAAAGCATGGGCTGCAGGAGAGTCGGCAGGTGATTGACCTCCTGGCCCTCTGGGGCGATACTTCGGACAATGTGCCTGGGGTGAAGGGCATCGGTGAGAAGACAGCGGCAATGCTCCTCACACAGTATCATGATATTGAGGGGATCTATGCCCATATCGATGAGATCAAAGGGAAGAGAAAAGAAAATCTACTGGAGGGACGTGAACAACTTAAACTCTCGCGGGACCTTGTGACGATCCGTACCGATGTGCCTTTGGAGTATAGTCTGGAGGAGATGCAGCGGAAGGAGACGGATCAACAAGCTCTCCTCGACCTCTACGAGCGGTTGGAGTTTCGTTCGAAAATCGGGAAATTGCAAGCGGATGCCACCCCTAGCACCACCCCACAGCCCCGTTCGCTTTTTGATGAAGGACCAGTGGAAGAGCCTGTGATAGAGAGTAACTTTAAGCGCTTCGATAGCAGTGAAAAGCAGTACCACCTCGTAGAGAGCGAGGAGGAGATTACTGCCCTAGCAGAGCGACTAACAGCCGCACCCGCCTTTGCTTTTGATACGGAGACGGATGGCTTGGACGGCATGAGTTGTGGCATCGTAGGCATCTCCTTTGCGATAGCACCTCATGAGGCGTGGTATATTCCGCTTTCGGAGCTACCGATGGAGGCACAGATGCAGTTGGCTCCTTTGCAAAAAGCTTTTGCCAATCCTAAGGTGCTCAAGATAGGGCAAAACCTAAAGTTTGACCTCAAGATCATAGAGCGGTTCGGCCTTCACCCTGTCGGTCCCTACTGGGACACGATGATTGCCCACTACCTGATTCAGCCTGAGCTGAGGCACGGTATGGATGCGATGGCGGAGAGCTACCTGGACTACCAACCAATCCCGATTGAGGAGCTGATAGGGCCGAAAGGAAGGCAGCAGAAAAATATGCGACAGCTACCACCCGAGCAGGTCTACACCTATGCTTGTGAAGATGCCGATATCACGCTACAGCTCTACCATAAATTGCGGGAAGAGTTGGAAAAGGAGGAGCTGGAGTCGCTCTTTTATGAGGTGGAGATGCCACTAATGGAGGTGCTACTCCGTATGGAGCAGACCGGCGTGCGGCTTGATGTGAAGCAGCTCACCGATACGGTAGATGAGCTCTATAAGGAGTTGGGAGAACTGGAAGGGGAGATTCAGCGACAAGCGGGTATCCCATTTAATATCAATTCGCCTAAGGAGGTGGGAGAGGTGCTCTTTGACGAACTGAAACTAGTGGAGAAGCCGAAGAAAACCAAGACAGGCCAATATGTGACCCGTGAGGAGGAGCTACAGAAGTTGGCTCATCTCCACCCGATCATTGGGCTCATTCTTCGCTATCGAGGGCTCCGTAAACTGGTGAGTACCTATATTGAACCACTGCCACAGCTGATTAATAGGCAGACTGGACGTATCCATACCACTTACAATCAGACGGCGACGGCGACGGGGCGTCTCTCAAGTACCGACCCCAATCTTCAGAATATCCCTGTTCGTGATGAAGATGGTCGGCAGATACGTAAAGCCTTCACTGCCCTCTATCCTGAGCGGGGTGACCGATATATCTCGGCCGATTACTCTCAGATAGAGCTCCGACTGATGGCGCACTTCTCGGGCGATGAAGCGATGATCGAGGCCTTCCGTGAGGAGCAAGATATCCACGCCATTACCGCCGCCAAGATCTATCACCTGCCATCAGAGCAGATCACGCCCGACCTCAGGAGGCGCGCCAAGACAGCCAACTTCGGGATCATCTATGGTATCTCTAATTATGGGCTGAGCAGTCGGCTGGGTATTCCCTTTGGCGAAGCAAAGGAGTTGATTGATGGCTACTTCCGTACTTTTCCTGGGGTACAGAAGTATATGGAGGAGATCGTGGAGAAGGCGAAGGAGCAGGGCTATGTGGAAACGATTATGGGGCGACGTCGCTTCCTCAAGGATATCCACTCTGGCAACAGGGTGGTGCGGGGATTTGCTGAACGCAATGCCATTAATGCACCGCTCCAAGGCTCGGCTGCCGATATCATCAAGGTAGCGATGATACGGATCCAAAAGCGACTCCAGGAGGAGCAGTTCCAAGCTAAGATGATCCTACAGGTGCATGACGAACTCAACTTCTCTTGCCCTGTGGGGGAGCAAGAACGGCTGGTAGTTATGGTACGTGAGGAGATGGAGGGAGTCTGCCCTGAGCTTCGCGTCCCTCTGAAAGTGGATGTCGGTATTGGTGATAATTGGCTGGAGGCTCACTAACCCTCAAAACCATTAAACTGTAAAGAATATGGATCAACCTACTAATCACTTCCTTATTTACAATCTTCCCGATGGCAAAGGAACCATAGATGCCATTATTAGAAATGAGACTATTTGGGCAACTCAAAAGTCAATGGCACAACTATTCGGTTGCACTACAGATAATATTAGTTTGCACCTAAGAAATATATACGAAACCAATGAGCTTCAAGAACTTGCAACTACCGAGGAAATCTCGGTAGTTCAGATTGAAGGACAGAGGCAAGTGCAACGCAACATTAAGTTTTACAACCTAGACGCCATCATTTCTGTAGGATACAGAGTCAATTCACAAAAAGCAACACGTTTCCGTCAGTGGGCTACAAAAGTACTCAACGATTATATTCGCAAAGGGTTTGCCCTTGATGATGAGCGACTAAAAAATGGTTCTCTTACCTTTGGTAAAGATTATTTCAGAGAACTATTAGAGAGAATCCGCTCTATTCGTGCTAGTGAACGAAGGATTTGGCAACAAATTACGGACATTTTTGCCGAGTGTAGCATAGACTACGATCCGCAATCACGTACTACAAAGGATTTTTATGCTATGGTACAGAATAAGTTCCATTATGCTATCACTGGACAAACTGCAGCAGAAATAATTTTCTCAAGGGCAGACCACCAACAACAATATATGGGATTAACAACGTGGAAGAATGGTCCCAATGGTAGGATACTTAAATCGGACGTTCAGATTGCAAAGAATTATCTTTCAGCAGATCAAATTAAACGACTTGAACGTTCTATAACTGGTTTCTTTGACTATATTGAGGATTTAGTAGAGCAGCAAAACACATTTGATATGCAGCAGTTTGCACAATGTGTTGATGCATTTCTTCAATTTAGACAATATAAGATACTCATAGGAAAAGGTCATATTTCCATGAAGCAGGCGATAAAAAAAGCTACAGATGAATATATGTTATTTGATCCAACCCAACAAATAACCTCTGACTTTGACCGACAATTACAATTGCTTCAAGGATCAGAGAACTATTCTGATGAGCAGACCGAATCATAGTCTTTCTCTCCTTCGTTTCCTACTTGTAATATCTTTTTTGTGGTGGGGACGAATCATCACTGCAGAGGCACAAGAAGTGGCGACGGGGCAGGCGATTCAATTACTATTGGAGGAGCTGCCTGAGGGGGAAGAGGCACTCCAGCTAGAGGAGACCCTTCGGCAACTATTGGCGGAGCCCCTTGACCTCAATCATGCGACGGAAGAGCAGTTGCTCCAGTTGCCTTACTTCGATGCCTTTTTTGTACGAAACCTACTTCTTTACCGTTCCAAGGCAGGCGGACGTTTCCGATCTATCTATGATCTGAAGGCGGTCCCAGGTGCTCCGATAAGTCACTTACCCCTCCTAGCCCCTTTTCTCAGGGTGGGGAGCGATCGACCACGTATGGTGGCACCACTGCGGCAGGACTTTTACTTGGGTAGTGAGCTAACGCTTCCCCATCGTCGTGACCGCTACCAAGGGATTGGGGTGGGGCTGAGGTATGTGGGAAGTCGACAAGAGCGGCACTCGTGGTCGCTGGTTCTCGGGCAGGATCGTGGCGAGTCGTGGCTCCCGCTTCGTAAGGGGGTTGCTGACCATCTCTCTTTTAGTTACCAGTATCGGCAACCGCACTGGCAGGTGGTGCTGGGTGATTATCGGTTACAAGCTGGGCTGGGAGTGCAATTGGGTCAGGCCAATTCATTTTTCTCCCAAAGTGAAATGACGGGGCAACCTCCTTCCCTCAGTGGAAGGTTAATTCGCCCTCACACCAGTTTTCGTGAGGAGGGTTATCTCAGAGGGGTGGCAACTAGGTGGCAGGGTGGTCCTGTGCAAGTAGCCCTCTTCTATGGATTTGAGCGACTAGATGCACGGATTGAGGGGCGGCGACTCCTTACCCTCTACCCCGGTGGTATGCATCGTACTTCCAAGGAACAACGCTACCGACACACTGCTCTCCGCTCTAGTGGTGGAGCCATTGTGAGCTACCAGAAAGGAAAGCTGGAGGTAGGGTCCACTCTAATGGGGCGGCGATACCGCACGGCGGAGGGACAGCCAATGGTCGCCTATCGCCGAGAGCCAAAGCCGGAACGAAACCACTCTGCTTCGCTCTACTTTAGGTATCTCCAAAGGCACTGGCTCCTTACTGGAGAGACTTTATTGGCTCCAACTAATCGGCGTGCGACTCTGCTCTCGATCAGTTATTTTCATGATCATATCGGTCACATTACTCTCTCAACTCGTTATCTAGGTGCTGATCACTATTCCCCCTTGGGAATGATAGAGAGTCGTAGCTCCTCTCGCCGTGACGAACGGGGAATGCAGCTCTTTTGGAGTGGGGAATTGGCACGCTGGTGGACCGGTATGGTGCACCTTGACCTCTCGCAGAAGGCTTCTGTGAAGAGTGGATTAAAGCCAGAGCAGTGGCGGTTAACGGCACGGGCTGATTACCGTGAGGGGCGCCAAGCCTTTCAAAGCCGGCTGACCTTCACCAAAAGAAGTCAGCTGCCACTCCGTACTGCTTTTAGGACTACTTATCTCTGCCAACTCTCCTCGCCTCTATATATAAGGAGTGGTCTACAATTTACACATCTATCTGATACCCCACTTACTTGGGCGCTCTTTGGTAGGGTAAGGTATCAGCCCGATCCGCAGTTTTCGCTAGAGGGTGGGGTGCACTACTTCTCTGCTACCTCGGGTGTGGTACGTGCTGACCAGCCCTATCTCCCATGGCGATACTATGTGCCGATGCTTCGGGGCAAGGGATTACGAACGACCCTACAAACTCATTACCACCTTGGCAACCTGCATGCCTACCTCCGTGCCTCCCTCACCCACTACCAAGAGGCTCCCACCTCGCTCCTCCCCTCGCTCCTCCCCTCGCTATTGGAAGTGGCCTTTACCTATCGCCTATAGAAAGCTAGCCCATTGTTGAGATAACCTTATAGCCAAAAAAGAAAGGTGTTATTTTACAGAACAGAGTAGGGACTGTCCTATTCGTAATGAGGTTTATTAGATTGATTGTCTACACTAGGATAAACTGCCTATTAGAATAAGTCGGAATGAGAACCAAGTCTTACTAGGAAGATACAAAGTTCATCGTCGCTTGTCTTTTCCAACCATATTAGAAGTAAATCTCCCTCAATGTGCATTTCCAGGTGTCCTGAATAATTTCCCAAAAGACTATGAGGTCGCATCTGGTCAGGGATTTCTTTACCAGTTGCTAGCAGTTCTACGGCATCAATGATTTTCTTTCGCCTTTTCAGATCATTTTTAAACTTCTTAAGGTCTTTCTTGAACCTAGTAGTGTATATGACTCTACGCTTCATCGTCAAATAAAGAGGCTTCAATTGTGCTCTTGTTGGTCGTATCTACCTCTCCAGCAAATTCTCCATTTCTTGCCTCTTCACAGGCCTTAATAGTTTCCTCATTATATGGTCTATAGCCCATACGATAGAGCAAAGTCTCAATATAATTGCTAAGACTTCTATTTTCGGCTTTAGCCTCCTTCTTCATTTGATCCAACAAGTCAGAATCAATTCTGATAGATGTTGATGTCTTTAATGTTGCTCCATTCATATACAATTGTATTTAATTGTGTTTGCATATAGCAAAAGTACATATATTTTTATTATCTAGCAAGTTTTGTGATGCCAATGATATACTTTGAAAGTCTATGGGCATAGCCTTCTGAAGGAGTCTTACCCGTAATAAGCACAATTTAGTCGTTTCGGTAGGGAATATGGTCGGTTCGGTAGTCTTTCCCTTGTGGGATGCTACTCGGCTGACTACCTTTGTGCTGTAATTAGATGGTTCGGCGATGCTGGCTGGGCCAATCAAAACAAAAGATGGAACAATTATTTAGAAACAAGTAAGAAAAGAAAAAGCTTATGAAACGACAGATGATGACAATCGCCCTCGGTATGGTGATGGGACTGCTAGGAACTTCGGCAATGGCACAGAGCAATGTGTCGCTGGACTATGGTGTGAAGGCAGGTGTAAACTGCGGCCACCTAGCACTGAGTGATGACTTCAAGGTGCTAGATAGCAAGATGAAGGCGGGTGCAGACTTTGGTGGATTTATGAGGATCAACCTACACCAGAACTTCGCCATTCAGCCTGAGCTAGAGTTTTACTACCGTGGTAGTGGTCTAGAGACCAATGTAGCTGGCAAGGAGTTTGAGAATAAGATCAATCAGTGGGGTATGCAGATCCCTGTATATGCCCTTGGTAAGGTGGCTGTGGGTAATGGTACACTTTATGGTGGTGTAGGTCCTTTTGTGGGCGTAGGCTTCTCAGCTAAAACCGATGAGATTGAGCTCCTCGGTAACCGAGTAAAGATAGATCCGATAGACCTCTATGAGGAGCACAATGAAAAGTCGGCGCTTCAGAGATGGGATGTAGGTATCGCTTGCCAACTAGGTTATGAATTTGCCAATGGTATCCAGATCAATGCCGGGTATAAGTATGGCTTTATCAACCAGGTAGACGACCTTAAGAGCTCTCTGAATGACGTCACTTCAAAGCTAGGTATGCCTCTAAGTAGTGATGACTACAAGGCCAATGCTAGTGTGCTGACTGTAGGAGTGGGTTACCGCTTCTAATCTAAGTAATCTTTTTACAATTCTCTAAGTTAAGTAGTGTGACGAGTCGTGCCGCTATGCCCTCTCTGCGTGTGTGGAAAAGTGTGTGTAAAAGGGGGAGAGTGTGGTGGTATGGCTCGTTACTTTATGCTATATTTGCTAAAATAGGAGGGAGCTGATGGTAGCATTTGAAGAAGATATGGAGGCGAAGGGTATTTGGAAGAAGGGTCGATTGAGCCGACGACATGGTCGGGGCTTTATATTTCTAAGCACGGAGCGTAGAAGTGTATGGCTGGCGACGCTGATTGTGAGCTTTTTGCTTGCCTTTGTGATGTTGTCGTCGTCAATCTATTATTACAGTCTGCTTGATGAGAGTCGGCAGATTGATTTTGGGGCGATCTTATCGCTCAACTTCTTCGGTTCGCTTTTGGTGAATATGCTCTTCTTCTACCTCCTCCTTTCGATCCAGTCATGGGCGATCAATAGGTACAATATCCGCCAGTATCAGTTTTGGCTAATACTATTAGGCCTTTTGGGAGGTATGGTGTGGCTATCCCCCTACCTGTCAAGGTTGCAAAGGTGGTGGTTTAGAGACTACCTCAATTACCATACCTATGCGACATTACAGTATGTAAAGGACTTGGTGATCTTGGTGGTGACTTTCCTATTCTCCATGATTATCTACCTGATGAAGCAAAACCACGTGGCAGTGGTGGGGATGCAGGAGCTGGACTTGGAGCGATTGCAAAATAGATACACAGCACTCAAAAACCAAACCGACCCGCACTTCTTATTCAACAGCCTCAATACACTGATGGGTCTCATCGGCAGAGATGACGAAAAGGCAGCGGAGTATGTGGAGGAGCTGGCAGCAGTATTCCGACACACGATGCGCGACAAAGTGGTGGTGAGGCTCTCGGAAGAGCTGGAGTTGGTGAAGTCGTACCTCTACCTGATGTGCCTTCGCTACTATGATGGACTAAAGGTGGAGTGGGGTATTGAACAGGATTATCTCGACTACTACGTGATCCCGTCGGGAGTGCAGATCTTGGTGGAGAATGCAATTAAACACAATATCGCGAGTAGTAAGTTACCACTGACCATCTCTATCCGTACTGAGGAGGGACGACTAGTGGTGGAGAACCCTTTGCAACTCAGAGAGCGAGCAGCCTCTAGTAGTAGCGGGGTGGGTCTGGATAATCTTATGGAGCAATATCGATTGGTATTTGGCAAGGATATTGAAATCGTCTCAAGGGGTGGGACGTTTAGAGTCTCCCTGCCATTGATAGAAAGTTTGAATGAATTAGCACCCCGTGCAAAGTCACTCTTATGAAGGTCATTATAGTAGAGGATGAGTATTTTACCGCCAAGCGCCTTGAGTCGCTACTCAAGGAAGGGGATAGAGAGGTGGAGGTGCTTGCTTTCTTGCAGAGTGTAGAGGAGTGTGAGGAGTGGTGGCAATCCAATGATGAGCCCGACCTCGCCTTTATGGATATTCACTTGGCAGATGGAGAGGTCTTTTCGCTCTTTGAGCGGGTGGAGGTTACTTGCCCTATTATATTTACCACGGCGTATGAAGAGTATGCCCTGAAGGCCTTTGAGGTGAATAGTATTGACTACCTCTTGAAGCCAATCAAGGCGAGTGATTTGGAACGTGCCTTGGGAAAGGTGGAGCGCTTTAGTAGAGGTGGTGAGAAGGTAGACAATCAGGCAGTGGTGAGCCAATTGGTGGCGGCGCTTGGTAGCTCGCCGATGAGCTACAAGAGTCATTTCCTTGCCCCTTTTAGGGATAAGCTCTTGCCTATATCGGTGGATAAAATCGCCTACATACGCTCTGAGAATAAGGCTTGTGTGGTGGTGACGACCGATAAAAAGGAGTATGCCATGGACCTTTCACTGGAGAAGATGGGCGAGGAGCTCAATCCTAAGCTTTTCTTTAGAGCCAATCGACAGTATATCGTAGCCCATAGTGCTATTGTGAGTATGTCGGTATGGTTTGGAGGAAAGCTCACGGTGTCGCTTTCAGTACCCACGCCCGAGGCGATTATTGTTAGCAAAGCCAAGAATAGGGAGTTTCGGGAGTGGTATCAAGGGATGTTGTGACCCCCTTTTATTTACTTATAAAGTAAGTGTAAGTATTTTTTTAGTGTAGATTATGTTTCGGAAATTGAATATAGGGATGACCTATTGTCTATTTATAGCAATGGTACTCTCTATGGGAGAAGCTGTGGCTCAAGATACAGCTTCGCTCTCATTGGAGAAGTGCCGAGAGATGGCTTTGAGCCACAATAGGGAGATACAGATGGCGGAGGCAGAGGCGATCACCTCAGACTACCTGGTGAAGTCGGCCAAGACGAAGTATCTGCCTCGCATCGACTTTGCTGGGGGTTGGGTGAATCCTGGCGATCGGGCGTTGAAGCCTTTTGCCATTGACTTTAATATTCCTGGAGTAACGCCTCCAGGGCTTTCATTGCCACTGGACTTTATCAGTGTTGCTCCAAAGGAGGTATTCACGGGTGGCTTTGTGCTGAAGCAACCGATCTTTATGGGTATGAAGATCGTGGAGGCCAATAAGATGGCACGCTCTGCTTCGGAGCTGGCACACGAAAAGGTAAAGCTGACGGAGGCGGAGGTGCTGACCACGGTGGATGAAGCCTACTGGAGAGTGATTTCGGTGGAGGAGAAGGTGTCATTGGCTAAGAGCTACAAGTCTTTACTGGAGCGATTGGCGCAGGACCTGCAGAACCTTTATGCCGAGGGAATGACCACTAAGAATGAAGTGCTCAAGGTACAGGTGAAGCAAAACGAGGTGGAGCTCTCGCTGATGCAGGCTGAGAATGGTCTGGTACTCTCTAAGATGCTTCTGGGGCAGATCATAGGCGTAGATGCCGAGCAGATCTCTCTGGATAAGAGTGTGATTAGTGAGGAGGAGTTGAGTAGTCGCCTGGTGGCACTCACCGACCCCTATGCTGTGGAGCGTGCCGAGGTGGCGATGCTTCGGAAGAAGTTGGCCATCACGCAGTCGGCTAAGAAGATGGTGCAGTCCCAGTTTTTACCCAATGTGTTTTTAGCTGCTGGTTACAACTGGACGAGCCCCAACCTCTACAAGGGAACTCAGAACAACCTTGGTGGCGACTGGATGATCGGAGTAGGGGTGCAGATCCCTATACTCACGTGGGGCGACCGCCTTCATCAGGTGCATATGGCGGAGCAACAGGTGACCAAGGCCCAATTGGAGCTACAGGAGGCACAGGAGAAGATTGGCTTGCAGATTCAGCAGAATCGATTTAAGCATACCGAAGCGCTCAAGAAGATGGAGTTGACCAAGCTTTCCAAGGAGCAGGCGGAGGAAAACCTCCGTATCACTCGAGACAACCTTCTGGAAGGGATGAATAGCATCCGAGATATCCTAGAGGCACAGGCGATGTGGGAAAAGGCGGCTTCTGCCGATATCGATGCAAGGGTGGAGGCAGCGGTGACCCTATCGCAACTAGAGAAGTCCACTGGGGCTCTCTATCAGTATGCAGAGGAATACCATCAGAAACAAAATCACAAATAGATAAATAGACATTAAGATATGTACTTCAAAGGAATAAAGCAGATTTGGCTACCCCTTCTACTATTGGGAGTAATGGGTAGTACCGTCTCCTGTAGCAAGAAAGGCGATAATGAGCAGACGTCGGAGGCGGATAAGGTAGTGCCTGTAACGATAGCACAGGCCAAGGAGATGACCTTCACACCCAATATTCGATTCTCGGGTAGTGCCGAGGCCTCTAAGAGTGCCAACCTAGGGACCGCCTTGCCAGGTAGAGTGGAGCGTATTCACTATACCAAGGGAAGCTACGTACCACAGGGGGCTCTGATTGTGGAGATGTCGGATGAGATGCTTCTACAAGCTCAGATCGAAAATGACGCGATTAAGCGGGACTTTGAGCGGGTCACTCGACTCCGTGAAAAAGAGAGTATCAGCCAGATGGATTACGACCACGTGAAGGCTAAGTATGATGCTTCGGTGGCGAAGGTGGCGATGCTGAAAAAGAATACCTCCATCACCGCACCATTTAGTGGTGTGATTACCGATATATTGATCAATGAAGGGGAGACTTATGCCTTTACCCCAAGTGTAACAAGCGACCTCAAGCTGGAGAGTGGTATCATAGAGCTTCGTCAGGTGAATCCACTGAAGGTGACGATCGAGGTGAATGAAAAGGAGCTGAGCTATATAGAGCGTGGTCAGGCGGCGGCGATCACTTTTGATGCCTACCCCGACCAGGTGGTGGAGGGTAAGGTCTCCTTCCTCTCTCCTGTCCTTTCGCCGATGTCACGTACTGCTTCTATCGAGGTGAATATTCCCAATAGCAGTCGTACCTTCAAGCCAGGAATGTACTGCAATGTTGCCATCGCTCTTCCCGAGCGTGAGGGTCTCTTTGTACCGCTCAATGCGATCTATCGTTTGGCGGGTACGGGCGAGGAGTATCTCTTTAAGCTGAGTGCCGATGGCACCACCGTCACTCGTATCCCTGTCACTCGTGGCGAGATTAGCGACGGTTGGGTCTATATTGAGAGTGCCGACCTGAAGAGTGGCGACTCGGTAGTGATTGATGGAAAGAATAAGCTCAGTGAGGGCTCTAAAGTGAATGTAGTAAAGAAATAAGCGTATGAAGCTACCTGAATTTGGTGTGAAAAGACCTATCGCCACCGCCATGATCTTCGTGGCGATTATGGTGATCGGGGTGTTTTCGCTATTGAAATTACCACTGGACCTGATGCCGAATATGGAGTTCCCCTCCCTTACGGTGATTACGGTCTATCCTGGAGCCTCGGCTGTGGAGGTGGAGGAGCAGGTCTCCAAACCTCTGGAAGCGGTGCTTTCGGCGGCGGAAAATCTGGTGGAGATCAAGTCGATCTCTAAGGAGAATGTCTCTTTTATCCAACTTCGTTATGAGTGGGAGGAGGATGTAACGGCTGCTGCTAATAACGCTCGTGACCTTTTAGAGTTGGCGAAGTCGCGAATGCCTTCGCAGGCTTATACGCCGATTATCTATAAGATCAATGCCTCGATGATGCCTGTGCTTGGTTTTGCAATCAATGCCGATGAGAACTACAACGGGCTAGAGGAGATCGTGGAGGATAAGATTGCCTCCCCCCTGAGAAAGGTGGATGGCGTCGGTACCGTGATTTATCTCGGTCAGCCTGAGCGAGAGATCCGTGTGGAGATAGACCCTACCCGTATGCAAGGGTATGGGGTGTCGGTGGCACAGGTCTCTATGATGCTGAAAGCCAATAATGTCAATGTGCCGGCTGGCTTTGTCTCTGAAAGTGCTTATGACTTCTCTGTGCGTATGCCAGGAAAGTATGAGAGCGTGGAGGAGCTAGAGAATACGGTGATCAAAGCGATGAAGGGCAAGGTGGTGCGTCTGAAAGATGTGGCTACTGTCAAGGATACTTTTAAGGAGACCGATGCATCGGCTTTCAACCATATTGGCCAAGGCATTGCACTCCTGGTGCAAAAGCAGTCGGGTGCCAATACGGTGGATGTGGCGAATGCGGTGCGTGACAAGATTGCTAGTATCCAGGGCGATCTGCCTTCTGACGTACAGATCTTTGAAGTGATTGGTTCGGACGAATTGGTCACCTCTTCGGTGAACAACCTGAGCTCTTCTATCTGGTATGCCCTGATATTTGTGACACTGGTGGTATTGCTCTTCCTGAGGGAGTGGAAGTCGAGTTTGATTGTCTTCCTCACCATGCCAGTCTCACTGATTTCAGCCTTTATCGTGATGAGTCTGCTCGGCTATACCATCAATATCTTCTCACTGGTAGCCCTAGTGATAGCCATCGGTATGGTGGTGGACAATGCCATTGTAGTTCTGGAGAATGTCACGCAGCATATCGAGCGTGGGGCGATGCCTAAGCAAGCAGCAATGTTTGGTGCCTCGGAGATGGGGCTAGCGATTGCCGCCTCTACCCTGACCACCATTGTGGTATTTATGCCACTGGTATTTATGGGTGGTATTGTGGGTGTGATGTTTAAGCAATTGGCGATCCTTACGGTCGTCTGCCTGATTACCTCGCTATTTACGGCACTCACGCTGACCCCTATGCTTTCAAGTGTGTTGCTGAAGCCAGCACCTCGGGGTGGAGAGGAGCGAAAGCATGGCAAGCTCTACAATTGGAGCGAGCGGATGTTTGAGCGAATTGAGCGGAGATACCATAGATTCCTCGGTTGGGCGGTATTCCACAAGGGCGTTACTCTAGGGAGTGCCCTCATCATCTTTGTCCTCGTGCTACTACTCGGGAAGTCGGTAGGTACCGACTATATCCCCGATATTGATGCCGGCTCTATTTCTGTACAGTTTGAGACGGAACAAGGAAGCTCTCATGCTGTGACAGAGGCGGTGGGTAATCAGATTGTGAAGCTCATTGAGGAGAATGTACCTGAGGTGGCTGTGGGTGGCCTTGCTAGTATTTCTGGTCAGACCCCTGATGGAGCTCTCACGGCAGTAGGTTTTAAGGAGGGTAAGAATATCGGTACCATCTTCTGTCACCTCAAGCCTGTAGATGAGCGTAGCCGAAGCAGCCAGGAGATTGCCAATGATATCCGCCCACTGGTGGAGGCAATCCCCGAGATTGAGAAGGTAACGGTGTCGGGAGGTAGCGCCATGGCAACTGCCCTCACGGGAAATAAAGCCCCTATCGAATTCGTTATCTTTGGTAAAGATATCGAGGAGATGAATAAGGTAGCACTCGGTCTTGAGAGCAAGGTGAAGGAACACCCAGAGTTTACCAACGTAGAGGCTCTTGTCTCCGCTGGTAATCGTGAGGTGCATATCGTGGTGGACAAGGATAAGGCGGCCCAAATGGCACTGAACCCTGGGGTGATTGGTATTCAGGTACGTGAAAATCTCTATGGTGCCGATGCAGGTGTCTTTACAGAGGATGGTCGCGACTACGATATCAAGATTCAGTATGCCCCCGACTTCCGCCACTCTATCAATAAGCTCAAGGAGATGCAGGTGACCAATCTACTTGGTCAGCAGGTGCCTCTGATCGCTGTAGCAGACCTACAGGAGAAAGAGGGTCCGGTGGAGATTGAGCGAATGACGCAGCAAAGGTATGTGAAGGTGACAGCCGACCTCAATGGCATCTCTCTAGGTGAGGGCGCTAAGATCGCTGAGGAGATTATCAATAATACCAGTGCTCCTGAAGGCATCGAGATTTCCCTTGGCGGACAGGTGGAGGATCAGAGCGATACCTTCTCTTCTCTAGCTACAATCTTCTTAATTGGGCTGATGCTGGTGTTTATGGTGATGGCTGCTCAGTTTGAGTCGCTACTCGATCCATTCATCATCTTCTTTGCTATACCATTCACCTTGGTAGGAATCATTCTTGCCTTCTTCATCACTGGCACTACCCTGAGTGTGGTTACCTTTATCGGACTGATTATGTTGGTGGGTATCGTGGTGAATAATGGTATTGTGCTGGTTGATTATACCAATATGCTGATACAGCGTGGATACAGCATCCGCGATGCCGTGATGGAGGCAGGTCGCTCACGACTACGCCCTGTATTGATGACCTCTATGACCACTATCCTCGGTATGCTACCAATGGCACTTAGTACCGGTATGGGTAAAGAGATGTATGCTCCTCTTGGTATTACCATTATTGGAGGTCTGCTGATCTCTATGTTGGTAACCCTCATTTTGGTGCCTACCGCTTATGCCTTTATGCACCAGCGGAGACTCAATCGGGAGCGCAGACTATTTAGAATGAAAAGAAACAGCAGTGACGATAATGAATGAGATGAAATTTACATACATCACCTGTAACATCAGTATGCTTGAGCAGATGGAGGAGCTCTTAAAAGAGCTTGAGATCCAGGTGTATCAAGTGATTCCAAAGGCTTTGGCAGAGAGCCACTTTGATATCCCGCACAAGGATACTGCCGTATGGCCAGGCTTCAATGCCTCCCTAATGGTACAGGAGGAGGTGCCAGCTAAGTCGGAAGCACTGATGAAGCGGATCGAAGAGATGAATCACACCGCCTATAATAACAGCGAGCTAATCGCTGCTTATCAATGGACGGTCAATACCTTTGTGCTACCAGAGCCAGTGGCACCTCTCCAAGGAAGTGCTGCTCTCTCCGACTAAAGCCAAACGGAGACTGCCTCGGTAGTCTCAGCTTATCTACACTAAGTGGAAGTAGGGAAGAGTCCCCATTCTACAACTATTAATTTGTAAGGAATAGCCACTATCAAAGTATCCGAAACGCTTTGATAGTGGCTATTTTTTTTGTTCTATAACCTCTCGTCAGAAGTAGAAAAGATAGGAGAGTAGTGCCGAGCGACCTCTCAATTGGTACCACGAGCGATTGCTCTCGGTGGCACTATAGCTAGTAAATCCATACTCCCGCTGATTGAGGAGATTGTGGAGGTGCAACTTGAAATTGCCTATGGTGGTGCGGTACTCACCCACAGTGCTGAGGAGAAAAAGATGCTTCATCTCATGCATCCGCCATTCCTTCCCTTGATGCTCACAGAGAAGCGTGAGGTGTAAGTCGTCGGTAGGTGAATAGGTGACATCTAGCGTCCCTAAGAGCGTATGGAGTGGATCAAGCTTCTGAGTGGCATACCACATCTGAGAGCGAGTAACGTTGTAGGATAGCTTGCCCGACCAGTGCTTTGCTAGATCACATTGTACTTCACCCCAAGTTGATAGGTTCATCATCTGCGACGTTTGTTCCACCTCCCGACGCATCGTTTGGTAATGGGCATAATTGCCCGAAAAGCCGGCCGATACCTTGCTTTTTATCTTCCGAAAGTAGCGGGAAATATAGGTATTGAGCTGATAATTACCATAGGTATTGTCCCCTTTCACCAGTTCTAGACGATTCAAGTCGACCGTTGGGTTATCCGTTAGAAAGTGATCCGAACGACCATATCTTCCCGAGAGGGTGATTGTGCCATACAGCTCCTGTACTGGTTGGCGAAACTTCAGGTTGATGCTAGCATAAAGACCTTGGCTACTCGTTAGCTCTCCAGCTCCCAACCGCTCCTGCCGGTAGGTAGTGAAGAATGGCTGTCGCATCAGATCTAGTAGGCTCCCCACCTCTTGGTAATAATTGACCATCCCAAATAGGTGCCATACTCTATTGAGTCGGTACATATAATTGAGTGATGGAGAAAGAAGTAGATGCGACGCCCGATCCGCTTCGCCATACTTCAGTATCGCCAATGTGGTTGGTAGCTCAAATGAGATATTATTGTCTCCCAGAGAGAAACGCCACAGGCGAGGCGATACTTTCAGATCCCATCGTTGCCCTTGCGTATATTCTGCCCCATCCTTATGAATCTTATCCCGTACATAGCTTCCCTCTATCGGAATGGCCAATTGCCATCCTTTCTTTAAGGGAAATAGAAAAGAAGTAGAGAGGCTAGCCCTCATCACCTCCTCGCTAAACTTCTGCTCTATCAGAGGGGCAGAGAGGGAGAGAAGCGGTGCATTTTGGTAGGAGAGCTTACTGTGGAATGAAAGCACCTTTCGCCCGAAGCGTTGGCTCCAATTGAGGCGATTTTGCACCAAGTGCGATCGGAGATCTATCTCCTGAAGCATCGGAGTGGCGAAGCGGAAGATCTGATCCTTTTGATGCTGCCTTAGCCCCACATACTCTACCGTCTCATTCAAGTAGTTGTTACGCTCATTGCGTTTGTACTCCAACATCGCCCGCCCCAGCTGCTCACGAGATCTCGTGTGGACCTCATGCTCATTGAGCACCACATCTTCTGACTTTGAAGGAGCGAAAAAGGTCAATTCATTACCATAGGAGTGCCGACTAGTATAGTCTGAGTAGCTAAGGTCTGCCTTCAGTGTTCGGTCGGTCGAAAATTGGTAAATCGTCTTGGCCTTTCCTTGACCGCCCCGCTGGCGTAAGTAGAAATGTGGAGAGAGGGAAGGCTCAGGTGCCGAAAGACCCATAGGCAGGCTCGAGAGCAAAGGACTCGAGGGCATCAAAGGGGTAATGACCGAGTGCTTCACCTCATCTGTTGCGTTGAAGTCCTTATCTAGTCGTCCCTCCACCGTACTCTGCCACCTTGGTTGAGCATAGAGGAGATAGCCCATTCCCCGGTAGGCCAATTCCTTCTGGCTATCCACCCCTGCCCCGATCTCCGCCTTGCCATTAGCCCGGCCACGAGCCTTATGGTTCAGTACCAGATTCATCACGATCTTATCGTCACTCACCAGATCCTTCAGCATCTTGATGTCCTGCTGATTCTCCATAATCTCTACGCGGGCGACCTTGTCATACCTTAGGTTTTGAATAGTACTTTGGTAATCCCTGCCCAAGACATCCATATTGTCGATGGTCAGCTTATCCACTGCCCTGCCGAGATACGAAATCGATCCCGCCTTAGAAACCTCCACCCCAGGGAGCTTCTTCAGAGCATCCTGTAGCGTTACATCTCGTTGGCTCACAAATCTCCCTAGGTGATAGACCGTCGTATCGCCATGCTGTACAATGCGGGGGGCCTCCACCACCAAGTCCTTCAGCTCTCTATTGGAGGGGGAGAGCTGGTAGGTGTGTAGCTGGCTATCGGTCACTTTTGTCTGAAAAGGCTCATAAGAGAGGTGATTAAAAGCAAGCGTACAAGGCGGCGTAGCTTTGGGAATGCTAAACTTACCTTGGGCATTGGAGGTGGCAAATGCCTTCGTCTTTCCCTCTAAAATTACCTTCACCATCACCCCACTAATGGGCTGACCACTCTCGCTATCCACCACCACTCCACTCATCTGAGCTGTTGCCGATACCCAGACCAAGAGGAGCCACAGACCTATTAGCCACTGTCTCATCGGTTACTCCTTTTCCAAGAAGATAAAACCATTGGGAAATGAACGCATTAATACGATCCCATCATTCGCAAAAACAACCGTCTTACCATTCTCTCCCTTCCTTACAGTCATACTGGTGACGCCTGCTGATAACCCTTCGCTTTCCTGCTTAGGATAGAAGGCATGATACAGCTCCAAGAAGCCCTCTCGATTGATCTCAAAAGCACTTTCTGGGCGAACGAATGGCGGTACTATTCCCCTTTTGTTGCGAATCTCGGCCAATTCAAAGGTGATCTCTCCCGTGCTATCTTCTGCCGCCAACACCAATCCAGGTAGCCCAGCCAATTTCCATGGGCCATAAGGTAGAGGTATCTCCTCTGTGTACCAAGCCGTCCACTGCCTACCAGCAAAGTCCAACTTCGCTTCGTGGCAAAGGTACCCTGCTATCTCCTTACTCCCTTCGCCCAGCTCCCAAGCCGTTGGAAAAGGCTCGGTATAATAATAGCGATTGGGCAGGATCGGTTCGTGATGCTCCATCTCTTGTCGCTCTAGATCTAGGTAGATCTTTGGTAGAAAGAAGCACTCTGCTGCTGCTTCACGCACCTCTGATTGTTCTACTAGGGTAGGGTCAATATCGTCCAAAGCTCTGAGAGAGTCGGTCTTGTAGGCAGCATAGTCCTCCACTACCGCTCTGGTGTCTCCTACACTCAGCATCACAAACGTTACATCCACTGCCCCTTCTGGGTTGGTGGGTTCGTGCTTCAGCAACTGCTTATAAATAACATTGAGCTGTGCCGGCTCCACATTCTGTGCACTAATCTTAAAGGAGACCAGCAAAAAGGCTCCTAAAATAAAGATGCTCACTCTTTTCATAATAAAATCGTATCTCACTACAAGTTAAGTAACTACTTGTGCAAGATACGATTTTTTTTTATTTATAAAAACGATGAGTGCTTTCTCTTCGCATTAGAGGAGGAATATGATCACCAGCTGTGCCGCCAGTACCCTTAAGAACATCGTGAGCGGGTAGACCGTGGCATAGCCCACTGCGGCAGCATCGCTATCGGAGAGGCTATTGGCGTAGGCTAGGGCAGGTGGGTCGGTGGTGGCACCTGCCATCATACCGCTGAGCTGTAGGTAGTTGAGCTTAAATACAAATCGACCGAGTAGCCCCACCACCAGTAGTGGAATAAGGGTGATCAGTAGACCGTAGCCCACCCACACAAAACCGCCATTATTCACTAGCGTATCCACAAAGCCATTGCCAGCGTTGAGCCCCACACAGGCGAGGAATATGCTGATGCCCATCTCCCGAAGGATGAGGTTGGCACTCGTGGTAGTGTAGGCTACTAATTTTAGTTTGTAGCCAAAGCGGGCAATGAGTATCGCCACCACTAGCGGACCACCAGCCAATCCTAGCTTCACTGGCTGAGGAATACCTGGGAACATAATCGGAATAGAGCCGACAAATATACCTAGGGCGATCCCTAGAAAAATAGTCACTAGGTTAGGCTCATCCAGTCGCTTGATAGAATTGCCAATCAACTCTTCCATACTATCGATAGCCGCATCACTTCCCACCACATTGAGGCGGTCGCCGTATTGGAGAGCAAAGTTAGGCGAAGCTACAATCTCCACCCCTGCTCGGTAGATGCGGGTGACATTGACACCATACAGAGCTCTTAGATTGAGACTCTTGAGTGTACGTCCATTGATCTCTCTATTGGTCACTACCAACTTGCGCGATACATACTTCGAGCCCTCTAGTATCCAGCGCTTGCGGTCGATGTGTAGCTTCCGACCCACTGTCACGATGAGGGCATCAATGTGTGGCTGCTCGGTGATGACAAATATCCGGTCCCCCTCGGAGAGCACCGTATCTATGGTTGCAATATGTATTTCGTCCGTCTCCTTTTTCCAAATCCTCGACACCACAAACGTCCTACCGTGTAGTAGCTCTGTGAGCGACTTCACGGTATGGCCAAATAGAGCAGGGTTGGTCACTTGTAGCGAAATAGGGATTGCCGAGAGCTCTTCCCCAGCTCGCTCCTCCTCTAGCTTCGCCTCCTCCTCCTTGATATTCACTCTTCCGATCCAGCGAATCAGTATGATGGAGAGGATGATCCCTACCACGCCTAGAGGATAAGCTACCGCATAGCCCATGCCGATAGAGGGGTCTTCAATGCCGGTTATATCAGAGTAGGCCTGCTGGGCCGCTCCTAGCCCAGGGGTATTGGTGATGGCACCACTCATGATGCCCACCATCGTCTGCAGAGGCACTCCCGAAAGGAAGTAAATCACCGTCGTTACCACCACTGCCAGCACCACATTGAGGGTGGCGAGCAGGTTGAGGGTACGCCCTCCCTTTTTGAAGTTGCTAAAGAAACTAGGCCCTACCTGTAGCCCTATTGAGAAGACGAAGAGTATCAGTCCAAACTCCTGAAAAAAGTGCAAGAGACTCCTATCCACCTTCATTCCTAGCTCCCCAAAAAGGATGCCAACAAAGAGGATAAACGTGGCGCCAAGCGAAATGCCAGCGATCTTCACCCTGCCAAGCAAAATTCCTAGCATAATTGTCAGGGCAAGAATCATTAGTGAATGTCCTACTCCGCTGCCGAAGAGTAGTTCTTGAAACCAGTTCATAATAGTATCAAATTGTCTAATATATTAATAATAGTGGGATTTCCATCTAGGCTCATCACTACAAAGATACCAATTATATTGAGATGGCGATATCGGTATGTGGATTACCCCTGGGATGACGCATTAGAAAAGACTATTGTGCGAATGAGGGTGTGTGGTACCTCTTTATACACAGGTCTTCGGCACTGCGTGCCTTGACCTGTGCCTATTTAGCACGGACCTCTGCCGAGGTCCTTACTTATAGACATCCTGTTAAAAAGTATACGGTAAGAACTTTCTAATGCGTAACCCCTGTCGGTACTGGGATTACCCCAGGGATGACGCCAGCAAAAGATTTGGTCTCAACGATTTAGTTTCGTACATTTGCGATGCCCCTCCTGCAATTAGGAGGATTTTGGACAGCAAGAACTCACGGGGCGTGACTTGACAGGAGCCTACCAGTTTAAAGTCTAGAACTAAATAGTATATGCTTGTATGATATTTATTACCACCAAGTACATAACACATAATGAAGCTACATATGTAGCTATTCCTTTATGAAAAATATTTTGTCAATAATCTTATTACAACTTCTTTTTCTTGTTGATTCCTGTTGCGTGGGATCTTCTCAAAACAGCATGTATCATCCAATTGATTCCATATCAACAAATTATTCTCAGAGTAATGTAGCATATTATGGCGTTCGACTTTGGCCGAAGGAGAATTCGAGTGGGGAGGTTAAGAAAGGAAATGTAGAAAATAGAATTTTCCTTGTGTTAGATATGGGTGATACCTTGACTATTGTATCCGATGACTCTCGATTCTTTAATAATAATATTTATTCTATAGCAACCAAGAAGAGGGCTAGGGAAATATATAGGGGATATCAACTGGATTTTGATGATGAAGTCCCCATGGGATTTTGGGCAACATCTTTGTCGGATACGATTCTTTACGAAAAGGCTCCCATAAAATCTGCTTGCTATCAGTTGTCCAAGGGTATATTAAGAAGTGACCTTGCAATTGATATGGTTATAAAGGAGGGAATGACAATAGACTCCTTAATAAAGGATACAGAACTCAATAACAGTTCCTTTCCAAATTGTTTGTCGAAATATAAGCATATTGCTATAATACACCCAATGGCCGTTCGTTCAAATTTTGTAAATAAAAAGATGGGGGTAGATTACCAAAAAGGTCTTGGCGACTTCACAATGCTTCTTTTGACAATAGATAATCACAAAATATCATCGATTGAATTTACGAATTTTGGAAAAGAAAGGATGACTGATGGTTTAAGCATAGAAGAATGTTTGAATTTCAGATAAATCTTTTCTGTAAATAAAAACTTGTGCCAGCTATCACCTCACCTATACCTATCAGGAGACTCTACAGCGTAAGAAGTTACAACTCGGTAATGTTCGTGACATCAACTTTGAATAGAAGAAAGGGACGCAGATGAAAACGATTTTATCAAAAACCAGTTTATTGATATTTGTCATATTACTATCTTGTAAGATGGATGCTCAGTGCCTACCAGATAGTAGCCTGTATAGCCATATAACCTATATAGATGGAAAGTGTGAGCGAGAAATAGAATGTATATTTCAAGGGATAGGCAGAAACCCTTTGGATGGAGACACGCTATGGATAGCTTCTGCGATAAAAAAAGAGATAAAAGAGATCCCCAAGAGTTCAGTTTCGTTTGTTTATAAGGGTCAGAATTATTATATCAGTGTAAAAAACGAGTGCGACACTAGGAGAATTTCCTATGGTGAGAGGATAAGGATGAGAATTCTCTTTTTTGAAGGGATAAAGCAACCATATAGTTTTATACACCCTTTTGCTATCATAACAAAAGTGGAACTCTGTCATCCCCGAAAGACCTGTGTACAAGAGCATATCACCTACCTCTATGATCCCGGCCGAGGGGGTCAGGCTTAGATAAGGTTGTCCGACCTCCCGCGAGGGGAGGTCGTAGGGGTTGGGGGAGGTTGCCGTGTTTCCCCCGGTCGTTCGGAGGCTGTCGCCCCCTCCGACGCGGGGGCTAGGATCCGTCCGACCGCAAGCGGTCGTTTTGAGACTGTTGCACGAAGGCGATATGCGGCGTTGCTTTCGGAATTCGGCCTAGGTCACGTACGTGAGTACGCTCCCTTCGGCCTCATCCTCAGCGCCTTGCATCTCATCCTTCGTGCAAAGTCTCAGCACATTTGTTTCAAATGTGCGAGAATGGCACTTCGTGCAACATTCTCTGTATAGGAGGGGGAGTATTCCCAGGAGGAATCCAATAGAGGTAACTGTATAATACTCCTTTGGTCATTAAACTCTATGCCATATCTATTCTTTTTATCAACACAGCTAAATGCTATTAATATGACACATAAAGAGCCAATCATACATTTTAGTCTTCTACCCTTGCTGCTTCTTTCCATTTCCATATACTAATAGTTTTTCTCTAACTATGTATATTCCTGCACTGTTTAAAGGTATTAATTTCTAATGACAAAGGGTGAGAAATCGCAAGAAATCTCACCCTTCTTTTTTACCCCTCATACAGCTTGTGGAATCTTGGGCTTATCCCTCTAGAATGCTCTTGCTGTGAGGCATTCATCGGGGTCAATGAGCACGGACCTCGGCAGAGGTTCCTTACTCTAAGTGGTATCGCCCGTTTCTTCAACAATCTCTTCTTGTATCAACCCTATATTCCGTATGCGTGCGGAATGGATTCCGCAGGGCTACGGAATGCGTTCCGCACGCATACGGAATATGAGGTCGGTATATCATCGCGTTCCTGAATGTGTAGACACTCCGTCTCTCCTATTCCTGAAAGTGTAGACACATTGAGAGGAAATGATGCGTCTTAGAACAAGTTGTCCGACCGCAAGCGGTCGTTTTGTCCTTCCCAAGCTGATCCCAACTGATTACCCCAACTGCTAATAAAGTGTTGAGTAATTATTAATGACCTCCCACTAGGGGAGGTCAGTCACGGTTAGACCTTTCTAATGCGTAACCCCTGACCATCACCCCCACAAATGGCGACCATCTACCCGAAAATGGTTATCTTTGGTAACGACTCAAACCAATACTCAATTATGAACGAGATACGCAACTACCTACGAGAGATCACCAAGCGCCTACAAGCAGGTGGGCAGACCGAGATGAGCTACCGCACCGACTTCCAGGTGCTCCTCCGCCAACTCCTCCCCAAGGAGATCGCCATCACCGAGGAGGCACAAGGCACCAACAACATCGGTCGGCCCGACTTCACCTTTACCTGCGCCGGGCGACCCATCGGTTATATCGAGACCAAAGACATTGGTGATCGTGACCTCGAAGGGTATCAGCTCAAAGGGGGTAATAAGGAGCAATTTGACCGCTACAAGAGCTCCCTACAAAATATCATCTTCACCGACTACCTCCGCTTCCTCTACTACCGCGATGGCGAATTGGTGATGGAGGTCTCCATCGCCACCCTCACCGCCGACCGCAAGGCGAAGCCTATTGAGCTCAACTTCGGGCAGTTCCAAGAGATGATCAAGGCCTTTGCCGAGCACCAAGGCGTCACCATCACCTCCGCCACCCAATTGGCACAGCTCATGGCACGCAAAGCGTGGCTCATGTGCGATGTGATGGAGCAGGCACTCACCGAAGACCTCCGCCGTGCCGAGCAGGCCGAGCAACAGGGGCAGATGTACACCAGCGACCTCCTACAGCAGCTCGCCTCCTTCCGCTCCCTACTGATAGAGGATATGCCACCCCGCGACTTCAGCGACGTCTACGCACAGACCGTCACTTACGGACTATTTGCCGCCCGCTTCAATGACTCCTCCCTCGAGAACTTCTCACGGCAGGAGGCGGCCGAACTCATTCCCCGCACCAACCCCTTCCTACGTCGCCTCTTCGGGCATATCGCAGGCCCCGACGTGGATCCACGTATCCTCTGGGTACTCGATGAGCTGGTAGAGATCTTCAAGAGCTGCGACCTCAAGAAGATCCTCGGCGACTTCGACCGTGCCGATTGGTCCGACGACCCAATCATCCACTTCTACGAAGACTTCCTCGCCATCTACGACCGCCAGCTCCGCAAAGACCGCGGCGTCTGGTACACCCCTCAGCCGGTGGTACAATACATCGTCGGGGCAGTCGACCGCATCTTACAGAGCCACTTCGGTCTCTCCAAAGGGCTCGCCGACCCCACCAAGATCACTGTAGAGCAAGAGCGGGCCGACCAGCTCCGTGGTGGCAAACGCAAGGTGCAAGTGCCCTACCACCAAGTGCAGGTGCTCGACCCCGCCACAGGCACCGGTACCTTCCTCGCCGAAGCGATCCGACAGATACACACCAAGTTCCAAGAGCAGCAAGGGCTGTGGCAAGGCTACGTGCAGGAGCACCTCATTCCACGGCTCAATGGCTTCGAGCTGATGATGGCGAGCTACGCCATCGCCCACCTCAAGCTCGATATGGTGTTGCAGAATACCGGCTACCGTACCCCCGAGAGCCACGCCGAGCGCTTCCGCATCTTCCTCACCAATTCGCTCGAAGAGGCACACCCCGATACCGGCACTCTCTGGCTCAATACCCTCCTCTCCAATGAGGCACTCGAGGCCAATCGCATCAAGCGCGATACCCCTGTGATGGTGGTGATGGGCAATCCTCCCTATTCGGGAGAAAGCGCCAACCAAGGAGCCTGGATCGGCGAACTGATGGAAGCCTATAAAAAGGAGCCAGGTGGCAAGGAGCGACTGAACGAACGTAACTCTAAGTGGCTCAATGACGACTACGTAAAGTTTCTCCGCTACGGAGAGTATATGATCCGTAAGAATGGCACTGGTATCCTCGCCTACATCAATCCCCACGGCTACCTTGATAATCCTACCTTCCGAGGGATGCGGTGGCACCTCCTTGAGACCTTCGACGAGATCTATGTGCTCGACCTCCACGGCAACGCTCGTAAGAAAGAGACGACACCCGATGGGGGCAAAGATGAAAATGTCTTTGATATCATGCAGGGTGTCAGCATCAACCTCTTTATAAAAGATGGTAAGAAAAAGAAGGGTGCCCTCGCCAAAGTCTACCATAGTGATCTCTATGGATTGAGACAAGAGAAGTTCGACTGGCTCACCTCACATGCCTTTGATCCTAGTATGTATCAAGAGGTACTTCCCAATGACCCCAACTACTTCTTTGTGCCGAAAGACGAAAGCGGACGGGAGGAGTATGAACAAGGCTTTTCGGTAGCTGATTTAATGAGAGACAATAATACAGGTATTGTAACAGCTAGAGATCACTTCACTATAAAAAATAGTGCTCAAGAAGTTCTAGATACAATTGATAAGTTCCTTTCTCTTGATGATGAGCAGGCAAGAGAATACTTCAACTTACGAAAAGATGTTCGAGATTGGAAAGTGTCCTATGCCCGTAAAGATTTACTACAGAATTATCCAAACAATGGTAAGCTCTCTAAAATCGCATATCGTCCCTTTGACATAAAATACACATTCTACACAGGTGTCAACAAAGGGTTATATACTAATCCAAGGTGGGACATTATGCAGCATTTTATCAAAGGTGATAATGTAGGCTTATGTACAACACGGATGTTATCCACAAGAATATTCCAACATGCCCTGGTTTCAAAAGGTATTATAGATAATGGCACCATTTCTTCTGCCACCAGCGAGCGTTCTTATGTCTTTCCTCTCTACCTCTACAGCGACGAGGGGTACTTCAGTGAGGAGGGAGGAACGAGGATTCCGAACCTTGATGAGGGGATTGTGGCGAAGATTGCCGAGGCGATTGGGCGTCGGTTTGTGCCGGAGGTAACGGGGGAGGAGGGCACCTTTGCCCCAATCGACCTACTCGATTATATCTACGGTCTACTCTATCATCCTGAGTATCGGGAGCGTTACTTCGAATTTCTCAAGGTGGACTTCCCCCGCATCCCTTACCCCGATAGTGCCGTCTGCTTCGATAGCTACAAGGCGATAGGTGGGCAATTGCGTAAGCTTCACCTGATGGAGGAGCAGCCAGAGCGGACAGGGGTCACCTATCCGGAGGTGGGCGACAATAGTGTCACCCAGCAGAAGTGGGCCGATGACAAGGTGTGGATCAATAAGGAGCAGTACTTCGGTAATGTGCCGGAGGAGGTATGGAACTACTACATCGGTGGCTACCAGCCAGCACAGAAGTGGCTGAAGGACCGACGCAATACCACCCTCTCCTTTGACGATATCACGCACTACCAACGGATCGTCCACGCCCTCGCTACCACCATAGCCCTCCAATCCGAGCTCTCCCAACTCCCCCTCCCCTAAAAAGCACCCGACAGGGTGCCATTCAGCTAGCCCCCGCGTCGGAGGGGGCAACGCCCCCGAACGACCGGCGGGAAAAAAAGGCACGGTATACAT
>QWCK01000603.1_pt1 | contig 68910 bp, 59 predicted proteins | sample 1972571 | NCBI WGS metagenome assembly QWCK01 (sample SAMN09866710, study PRJNA288562) | Human gut metagenome isolate term2_stool, whole genome shotgun sequencing... | isolation source: gut | host: Homo sapiens | place: USA: California | reverse complement strand
TCCGACAAGATATATTATGAGAACCGCTGCGCGAACCTCATAATCGATTTGCGGCACAAAAGCAGTGCCTTTTATCGAAAGTTGGCAAGCAACTTCCGATAAGATATATTCTCTGAAGTTTGTATGGAAAATGGATAGCAGCATATATAACGTGATACTGAAAATCCCCGAAAGGAGTTATCGTATGGCAAAGAAAAAAAAGAAAATAAAATCACATGTGAAATATGTCAAGCAGCAGCAACAGAAGAATCCTGTTTCGGAAGAAAAATATCAGAAGCGATTAAAAGTGGCCCGGAAAAAGGACAACATACGTCGCTTGAGAAACTTTATCATTGTTTTGGCAGTGCTGTTTCTGGCAATGTTTATCGGAGGCAATGTAATGCTGAAGAAAGAAACCGGACAGACACTGTTTGGATGTATGAAAGAGGCAAAGGAACTGGTAGATCAGAGTACGCCGGAGACATTCCGGCTGGCGCAGACTTCATATATCTACAGTGATGATGGAACCCAATTAGCTGCCCTTTCAGAAGATGTGGATGCGACTTATCTGGAATATGATCAGATTCCGGCAGATGTAGTCAATGCATTTGTGGCAGTTGAGGATCGTACCTTCTGGAGAAACAGTGGTATGGATCTCAAGGGAATTGTCCGTGTCTGCTTAAATTATGTCAAGTCAAGAGGACAGGTGGCAGAAGGGGCAAGTACGATCACGCAGCAGCTGGCGCGTGGTACTTTCCTGTCAAATGAAAAGACCTTATCCCGTAAGATCAAAGAGATTTTTATTGCACGGGAATTGAATAAAAAATACAGCAAAGAGCAGATTATGGAGTTTTACTGCAACAGCTGTTGTTTTGCAAATGGTATATACGGCGTGGAAGATGCATCCAAGAAATATTTTGGATGTTCGGTCAGCGACCTGTCTCTGTCCGAGACGGCATATCTGTGTTCCATTCCAAACAGACCGGAATATTATAATCCGCTGAGAAACAGCGAAAATGCGATTACCAGAAGAAATAAGATTCTGGAAGATATGTATGAGTGCGGTTATATCACAAAAGAAGCTGGAGAAGCAGCTCTGGCAGAAAATATTTCTGTGGCATCTGTCAGTGAGGAAGAAGATAAATTTTATAATTATGAAGTAACATATGCCATCAACTGTGCAGTCCGTTATCTGATGAAACTGGATGGTTTTGAGTTTCAGTTTCATTTTGATGACGATGATGCTTACAAAACATATAGCAATTATTATGATGAAGCATACAAACAGGCGAAACATAAATTGTATACAGGCGGTTATAAGATAACTACCACCATGAATCTGGACGCGCAGAAAGGTCTGCAGAAAGTCCTGGATGAACAGCTGGAGAATAATACAGAGATTGATGATGAAACTGGAATTTATGCATTTCAGGGGGCTTTGACAGTTATTGACAATGAATCCGGAAAAGTGGTAGCTATGATCGGTGGACGCTCTCAGGATGCAATCCAGCAGACATATTCTCTGAACCGTGGTTTTCAGAGTTATGTTCAACCAGGTAGTTCGTTCAAACCACTGGCGGTGTATACGCCGGCATTGGAAGAAGGCTACACAGCAAATTCAACATTGACTGAGATTAATGTATCCAGTGCAAAGAATTCCACTTCTGCAAAGATCAAAAGAATGGGTGGAACAAAATACAGTTTACGTCGTGCAGTAGAGCAGAGTTACAATGGATGTGCGTACTCTTTGTTTAATGAGATCACACCAAAGGTTGGACTTTCCTATGTAGAAGATATGAATTTCTCAAAGATCGTATCGGATGATTACAATCTGAGTGCGGCTCTGGGCGGTCTGACAAACGGTGTCAATACGGTTGAGATGGCAAATGCATACTATACGCTGGAGAATCATGGTGAGTATACACAGACAGATTGTATTTCTTCTATTTTAGATTCCAATGGGGATGAGATTTATGAGGATCCGACCAGCAAGAATGTATACAGTCAGTCTGCGGCAGACCAGATGACAGATATTCTGACAGGAGTATTAAAAAGTGGTACTGCAAAAGGTCTGAAATGGAGCAGTGCTTCTGATATTGAGGCAGCAGGAAAAACAGGTACTACAAATAGTAATAAAGTCGGCTGGTTCTGTGGTTATACTCCATATTATACCATTTCTGTTTATGTGGCATATGATCATCAACGGACAACAAAGGATATCTGGGGTTATTCTTATCCGGCGAAAATCTGGAAAGAAGCAATGCTGTTTATGACAGATGGTCTGGATGCAAAAGATTTTGATCTGGATACGAGCCATTCTTCCGGTAAAGATCAGGTTTATGATTATGATGATGCGGATTCCAGTGCACCGGCAGAGAATGATACAATAAATCAGAATAATCAGACGCAGGATAATACAAATCAAGACGATCAGAACACTAACAATAATAACAACAATACAGGTATTGATGGAAATATTCCGTCTGAGACAGATGGTATTAATGGAGGCAATATTCCGGATTCATCTGATTCTAATACCGGAGGAAACACTGGGGACAATACCGGTGATACTTCCGGTGACAATAAGGGTGACAGTTCTGGTGATAATACTGGAGGAACTACCGGAGGAACTACCGGAGGAACTACCGGCGATACCACCGGTGGCTCGACGACAAATGATGGCAATACAACTGGTACAGACGCGAATCAGTAGATCGGATGGAGAAGGAAATGGCAGATAGTTATAGGGTAAGATCATTAAAAAAAACGGTGCAGTGGACGGTAGCGGTTCCGGGGTCTAAAAGTATTACAAACCGTGCATTATTGCTGTCAGCACTTTGCAAAGGTCATGTGTGTCTGCATGGTGTGTTGTTCAGTGATGATTCCAGACATTTTTTGAGTTCCCTGCAGTCATTGGGATATGAAGTACAGATTGATGAAGAACAATGTACTGTTGAACTGGAAGGATGCGGAGGTGTCCTTCCGGTTCAAACGGGTTCCATTCATGTAGGAAGTGCCGGAACAGCAGCGCGTTTCCTGACGGCAATGCTTGGAGTGGCGGAAGGTACATTTGTGATCAATGCTTCGGAACAGATGCAGAAACGTCCGATGCAGCCGCTTTTTGAAGCCCTAATCAGTCTTGGTGCATCCATAGAATGGATGGGAGAGGCATGGCATTTACCGGTTCGGATTACTGGTGCAGGAGAAAAAATCCGAAATATGGAACAGGAAGCGATATTAGAGCTGGATATCAGTACAAGTACACAGTTCTTGAGTGCATTTCTTTTGATTGCACCGATGTTTCCACACGGTATTCGAATTCATATTACCAGTGAGAAAAAGGACGGTTCTTACATCCGCATTACACGGAAAATGATGCAGGAATTTGGGGGGAAAGCAGATTTTGATGGTTGCGATTATACAGTAGCACCATCTGGCGGCTATCAGAAAACAGAGTATCAGATTGAACCGGATGTATCCGCGGCATGTTACTTTTATGCGGCAGCAGCTATGAGCGGCGGCAGTGCAAAAGTAAAGCATGTGCACTGGGACAGTATGCAGGGAGATATGAAATTCCTGAAGCTGTTAGAACAGATGGGATGCAGCCTGACAGAAGAAACAGATGGCATCCGTCTGACAGGTCCGGCGGATGGATTAAAAGGTCTGGAAGTAAATATGAATGATTTTTCCGATCAGGCATTGACACTGGCGGCAATTGCGCCATACGCGTCATCTCCGGTAAAAATCACACATGTGGGACATATCCGTGGACAGGAATGTGACCGTCTGCATGCCATCGTAACCAATCTTACAAATGCAGGAATTACCTGTGAAGAAGGTGAAGATTGGGTATGCATTCATCCGGGTAAACCACAGGCCTGCCAGATCGAGACTTTCGATGACCATCGCGTGGCCATGGCATTTGCAGTGATGGGACTTGGCGCAGAAGGCATTGAAATTTTAAATCCGGGATGTTGCAAAAAAACATTTGAAAACTACTTTGATGTAATGGATGGCTTGATTGAATAATCAGTGATATATGTATTTTTGTTATACTGTGTGTGATATTCGAGTGGCGATCTGAAAAAATATGGTAAATTGTTAATTCGTTGACAGAATCTGGGAATAGGTGTACAATTCAAAACGATATAGAAAGAAATAGTTCTAAATAATATCGACAGTAATCTAAAATCCGGTACTATGAATTGGCATCGATCAGCAATCGTGCAGACATGCCGAAAATGTCAGAGGGAGGACAATTATCATGGCAAGAAGAAAGACATCAAATGTACATACAACAAAGGCAACAACTACAGCAGCTCAGAAAGTTGAGGCAACAAAAGCAGTTGTAGAGGAAAAAACTGTAGAAGTAAAAGAAGCTGTAAAAGAGACAGCAGCAAAGGCAGAAGAAGCAGCAAAAGAGACTGTAGAAAAAGTAGCAGAGAAAGCTACTGAGGCAGCAGCAGAAGTAAAAGAGACTGCAAAAGAGACCGCAGAGAAAGCAGTAGAAAAAGCGGCTGAGACTGTAGAGAAAACTGCAGAAGCAGCAAAAACAACTGCAAAGAAGACAGCTACAAAAGCAAAAGCTGCTACTACGAAAAAAGCTGCAGCAGCAAAGAAAACGGTAAAAGCAAAAGCGGATGCTGTAAAAACAGAGACAAAGAAAAGAGTAACAAGAAAACCGACTAAGAAGATCGTGTTACAGTATCTTGGAAAAGAGTTTGATGAAGCTGAATTAACAGAGCGTGCAATTGCACAGTTCAATTCCGTAGAAGGTGGCGTAGCAGTAAAAACAATTACGATGTATCTGAAACCGGAAGAAGATGCAGCTTATTATGTAATCAATGACCAGTATACTGGCCGCGTAGATTTCTAGGAGCTAGTTTCGGGTGGCGCAAAAAGTTACTAATATCACTGTATAAATTAAGAACGTCTGTATTTTTTCTCAAGGAGCGATTGTTAGCGACTGAGACAAAATACAGACGTTCTTTTATTAAACTAAATTTGGTAAATTTTAAGCCACCCTAATCTTGGCCTTGTTTGATTTCTCCGCGTTCGCAACGATTTCCCCAGGAATCAATGAGTTCCCCATCGCGGTAAACGCAGATGATCTCGCAATGGTTTGCACAGTTTGGACAAACAACCTCGCGTGTCACAAATTCCATATCTGCCACATCAAAGCTGAATGGCTTTTCAATGCCACATCCAAGTGCAAGGATCGCAGCACCGTAACATCCCATCAGATGTCCGTTTTCATCTACAATGATCTCTTCTCCCAGAGAGTCTGCAAAGGCTTTTACAACACCTTCATTTTTACTTACACCACCCTGAAATACGATCGGCGGAAGGATCTTTTTACCTTTTCCGATATTGTTTAAGTAGTTATTAGCAACGGCATTACACAGACCAGCAATGATATCTTCTTTTTTATGTCCCATCTGGATTTTGTGAACCAGATCGGACTCTGCGAATACGGTACAGCGGGCAGCAATCGGAGTCGGATTTTTGCTTCCGAGAGCAATTTTTCCGAATTCTTCTACTTCCACACCAAGACGCCGTGCCTGACTGGAGAGGAAAGAACCGGTTCCGGCAGCACACAGGGTATTCATGGCGTAATCCACAGCGACACCATTTTCCACGCAGATGATCTTGGAATCCTGTCCACCGATCTCTAGAATGGTGCGGACATCCGGATGCAGGGTTGTGGTTCCTACGGCGTGAGCTGTGATTTCATTTTTTACAATACTGGCGTTGCACATAGCGCCCACCAGTTTACGGGCACTTCCGGTTGTTCCGGCGGCAACGACTTTGTATTCATTCTGATCAATTTTTTCTCCAAGGGCTGCGATAACCTTTTTTGCAGCACCCATCGGATTTCCCTCCGTCCAGAGATAAATTCCGGCGAGGATGTTTTTTTCTTCATCGATAATGACACCTTTGGTGGAAATAGATCCGATGTCAATTCCTAAATATGCTTTTTTCAAGATTCTGTTACTTCCTTTCTCATGGCGATCATATCATAAAATGCTTCCAGTCGGGTCTCGATACCGGTATCACTGGTCTGTGTATCATAGTTTAAGTACAGCACCGGAATTTTATAGTCGGAGCTGATGTTGTGAAGTACCGGAACAGCATCCATTTCCGGTGTACAACCGAAGGATTTTACGTGAACCAGTCCGTCAAAGCCCTTTTCGGCATAATGTTCTGCCAGGGCGATGGTGGAGATACTGGAACTTCCCATGTCAAATCTGGTATATTTGCTGGAAAGCTTTTTCTGGATATTGACCCAGAGGGAAGATGGGAATTTGTACAGGTCGTAAGTGAGGTAGCCTTTTAATTTTTTCAGGGTTCCCTCATCCGGACAGAGCAGCACACTGTTGGAAAGGTTCATCCAGCGATGTACTTCCGCACCCATCTGTGCGATTTTTTTCTCGATTTCATGGTTGGAATAAGGATCCATAATGGTGAAATATTCACCGACCACACCGACACGCAGCGGATGCTCCGGTTTGTTTTTCGGAATGGCATCAAAGTCTGCAATGGTCTGTCTGTAGATGCGGTTGACCTCTCTTAATCCTTTTGCTTTGCGAAGCTGCGCCAGAAAACGGTTGTATACTTTATCGTAAGAGCCTTTTTCAAGCTCAAAGCCCATGTTTTGACGGTAGTTATCTTCGACTTTGTCGATGACGGTGATCATTCTGGCAGTGGCAGGCAGCGCTTTTGCCATCTGAAGCAGTGTGGCATTCGGGGCAAACTGTTTCATGCCTTTTAACATTCCAATCAGATTTTTGTAGCGGAAGAGAGTCAGATTGAACATGTCAAAATCGTAACCCATATCTTTTAAAATCTGCTCATGAAGTTCGCCGTAGTAGCCCAGTCGGCAGGTTCCACCGGTCTGGATCAGAACATTGGCGCCTTGCTCCAGGGCTTCAATATAACAACCCATCATACATTTGAACGGTGCACAGACGAAGTCCGGGCTGTATTTTGCACCAAGTTCAATGGTTCGTTTTGTCATGGCAGGTGGAGCCAGATATTCCAGATGCAGACCGTTATTTACAAAGTACTGGATTGGAATGTCATAGTTTCCAAGCTGCGGGTAACAGAGTTTATATTTCTTTTCCGGCATTATAGACGTGCCTCCTTTCGGAAACGGATAATATCAATAAAGCTTTCCAGACGTGTCTCGATACCGGCATTTCCATCCTGACTGTCCAGCAGCAGGTTCAGGATCGGGCGGTCTTTGATCCGACGGATGATCATCTCGTTGACCATGGAATCAGGTCCGCACGGGAATGCGGTAAGCAGAATAATACCATCCACATCGTTGTGATATTTGGAAATCGATCCAAGCAGTTCGCGGTTCATAATCCACGGAACGGCCTGACAGATGCTTAAGGAATCCGTCTGTGCCTGTTTTAAATCGACAGCATCGGAGCAGATCGGAACGGCATCCAGCTGTTCGATTCCCTTCATAATCGGTTTGCCGATATATTCATCGTAGAGGTTGTAGCTGTGTCCGACTACAAGGATCTTGATGCGGTCATCGTGCAGTTTTGCCTCCTCGTCCTGAATATGTTTTCTGTGTGCTTCCTGCCATGCAGCATATGCTTTCTGATAAGCATCCTTTGCCTGACTTTCTGAAGCACCAAGGGAAACACCCAGCATCATGTAAGCCTGTTCCTCAGGACATTTCTGCTGAAGATCCACGTTGCAGGTGATAAATTTAATATCATGACCGCGAAAGGTATTGGCAGCCATATCATACAACGCTTCAAAACGGGAGCACATGACACCGTCTTTTCCGTAGTTTGCAATACGCGGAACAAAGACTGCGTCACATTTTCCTTCCAAGGCGGAGACATGACCGAAAAATAATTTGCTGGAGAGGCAGTTTTCGTCAATGGCGTAGTGGCTGCCTGCATCCATAAGTGTTTTATTTGTGTGTGGGCTTATAATCACCTCGTGACCAAGTTCCTGGAAAAAAGTTTCCCAGAGAACATGGTAACGATAGAAAAGTAAAGCCCGTGGTATTCCGATTTTCATATTTTATATACATCCATTCTTTTTAAAATAATTCAGATAAGCGGCAAACAGTTTTTCATCCACCGGTGGGCAGCTGATGCCGGACTGATTCAGCAGAACATTTGCTTTTGTACAGTCATAGATAGTGTCTTTGCCGACGAAGTGCCGCAGGACACCAGGGTTGGCGTCAGTACCGCGCTCAAAAAGGCAGGCTAACAGGGTCAGGGCATTTTCTGATGCATCCGCCTGTTTTAATTTGCTTTTCCATGCCGGGAATGAAATATAACGTACCGGATAGCCGCAGGCACGGATATAGGAAATTGCCTTTTTCACCGGAACAGGTTCCGGGTTGACCAGATTGAATGCCTGATCCATGGCTTCCGGTTTGCGGGAAATGCAGCAGATTGCATCTGCTACAAAATCTACCGGTGTCATATGCATGCAGTAACTTGTGCGTGGAATCGCCTGCATCTGGATTGTTCCGACAATCATACGGCTGACCATATCATCCATTTCCCAGATGCCGTTGGCAGCACCGGTGATATCACCAGGACGATAGATCACAGTGTGCAGACCGCGTTTCTGTGCAATTCCTACCAGTTTTTCTGATACCCATTTTGTCTCAGAATATGCAAGGGAGAAGCCGTGCGCGGTGTTCAGCGGATCATTTTCGTAGACTCGTTTGCCCTTGTTATTCGGTGTATCATAAACACTGTAGGAAGATACATAGTGGTAATATTTTGGTTTACCGGCACAGGCAAGCCGGAGAGTTTCTGCTGTTCCATGTACGTTGGTTTCTTTCAAAAACTCATATGGGAACACAAAATTCAGTAAGGCACCGTTGTGGTAGATCACCTGAATTTTTTCTGTCAGTTCCTGCCACAGTTCTTCGGAAAGACCGAATTTTTCTGTGGAGAGATCACCAATGACCGGATGCAAAAATGCGCAGTAGGATTCATCCCAACACTGATAATGGATCATGTTGTTGATCAGTCGTTCCAGGCCGGCTTCTTCGGAGTCTGCACGCACCAGACAGTACAGGTTCAGTCCGTCATGTGGATATTGTGTCAGGATCGCATGAATCAGCTGAGCACCAAGGAATCCGGTAGCACCTGTCAGCAGGATATTTCTGCAATCCTGTGGAGCGACGGTGTAAGCACCTGTTGGCGCGATGGACGGATCAAGGTTACATTCCTGTTCCAGATCGACTGCTTTGGAAGCACCTTTGGCACCGGCCAATGTGCGGCGTACATAATTAGCAACACCGGACACAGAAGAATCTAACAGTACTTCACGCAGATCCAATTTTACATGGAACCGTTCTTCAATTTTACTTACCAGCTCAAATCCCATCAGGGAATCGCCGCCAAGCTCTAAGAAGGAATCTGTCAGGCTATACTGTTCGATATTCAGTACTTTTTCAAAGACTGCCTTTACCTGCAGCAGAATTTCATCTGCTTTATCGATGGATTTATCAATAATCGTTGTTTCTCCGTTACCGGTGCGGTATGCGTGGCTGCTGTGGAGAATTTTTAATTTTCCCTGCTGATACAGATCTCTTGCTTTCAACATCTGCAGTTTACTGTTGTCCGTACGTGGTATCGCACCTCTTGGAACAAAAATGATGTCGTAGAAGGAGAAGCCGAAGCGCGCGGATACGGCAGCGTTGATCTGCCCAACTCTTTTTTGGAAATCTTCTTCCGGTTTGGATTCAACGACAGCAATCACCTGTTCTTTGTTTCCGTTATTGGTGGAGAAAAATCCAAAGGATGTTGTAGCAAGCGACGGTACTTTCTGCATGATCAGTGCCTGCAGATCACTTGGGAAAATATTGTGTCCGTTAATGATCAGCATTTCTTTGATTCGACCGGTAATATACAGATGACCTTCATACAAAAATCCGAGGTCGCCTGTCTTATAGAAGTTGCAGTCGTATCCCTCCAGTTTGACATGGAAATTGGCATTTTCTTTTAAGTTGCCCCAGTAGCCGTTTGCGACACTGTCACCGGAAATGAAAATCTCTCCGATATGCAGGTCTGAATATACTTTTTTCGTTTTTGGATTGCCGATTACGACAGTCAGATCTTTGACGGGTTTGCCGACACTGACAATTTCTTTGACCTGTGTGTCTTCCGGAACTTCGTCCAGAACAACGGCTCGGTTTTTCTGATATGCTTCATAATCCAGCTTTAATGTGCGGTAATCCTGGCTGGCAAAGGTTGCAAGACAGACGTTTTCTGCCAGACCATAGCCCGGCGCCATGGCATTTGGCGCAAGCTGGAACATTTCAGAAAAATTTTCCACAGTTTTGGCACTGATAAATTCAGAACCATTCATAAAATGAGTGACTTGTGTCAGCGGATATTTTGCTGCATCTTCTGGTGTAAAAATACGGGTACATGCATCAAAGGCAGAACCCGGTCCAACAGTCAGCGTCAGATTGAAATCATGCAGCATTTTTATCCACAATTTTGGATTCTCCAGAAACTGTAGTGTGGAGAGAAAATAAGCACAGGCATTGGTGGTACAAAGCGGCATACAGATTGTAACCACAAGCCCCAGATTGTGGAAAAACGGAACCCAGGTACCAAGGGTACCATTGTTAAAATCATAGCATGCCTGACATTGCTCCAGATTCTTCATCAGTGCTTTCCAGGTGACGCGAACGCCTCGTGGTGCGCTGGTGGAGCCGGAAGTGTATTGCAGATAAACCAGACGGTTTTCTGTTGCTTCTGCGATCACGTCTTTTCGTTTGTATGGGGTCAGACGGTCCGTGTAGATTCGCTTCATACGGATGACACTGGTAAATGCTTCGCGGATCAGACGACCGGTGATGCTGACACCGGATTCCTGTTCCATGGCGTAGTTGGAAATCAGCGCCTTTGGCTGGCAGGATTTCAGTACAGAGATAAAACGAGCTACTTTTCCTTCATCCAGTGGCGGTGGGATGACGGTGAATGTGACACCTGCCATCATACAGCCAAGGATCGCATACGTAGTACCATAATCCTGCATACTGAAAATAACCGCCCGGTCACCAGGGCGGAGTCCTTTTTTACGCAGCATGTACGCAATTTCCAATGATTTATGGTAGAGGGCACGCATCGTTATATTCTGCATGTCCCATTCGCCGTTTTTGTATTCCAGAAAACGGTAGATGACACGTTCCGGAGCCTTTTCGGTCTGCGCGGAAAGAATGTCAATGAGTGAGGTTATTTTTTTCATAATCGTATACTTTGTCTCCTCTGTTTTTCTGATGGATTTCAGAAAGTGTTATCTTATATATATTGTATAAGATAGTTTAGCTTTATAATAGTTCATTCTATGAGCCGAATCAAGTTAAATAAGTATAAATTCGTTGCAGAGCCTTTTTTTGTAAGATGAAAAATAAAAATTTACAATTTTAGCATAGATTAATAAACATAAAATGTAGTATAATAATGGTATTGTAATATAATGAAAAAGTAAAGGAATGTTATTCCCGGAAATCAGGCAGATAATGCAAACGCATGGAGGTATGGTATGAAGCAAAAAAAAATGGACAAAGAGACAAGAATCAGGAAAGCACAGGAACGTACGGATGAGTTGTTCCCGGGAAAAGATCTGAATGATATGTATGAGATGTATCTGGAATTTTTCGCGGAATATGAGCGTTTGTGGGATGAGGGAAAGAATGTTTCCATGGAAATGCTGGAGTTCCTGAATCGAAACAAAGATCTGATCGAGATTATTGATTATTTTCCGCAGGAAGACGAACCTTTGTGGGAGGAGAGCCGCAGAGTATTGGAACTTCTGTTTACAAGTGATGAACTGGATTGAACCGGAGTGGATTACTGAAAATCCTGCCTTGCAAGAATTTGAAAAGTATATTAAAATAAATACTATATATCATGTAGGAATATAATGAAATATAATAATTTTATTTTACAGAGTTCATATGGAACGGGAAGGGACTGCATCCATCCCGAGTAGCTATGGCATAGAATAGATTGCAAGGAGGAAGCAACATGAAAGTATCAACAAAAGGAAGATATGCGCTGCGTCTGATGGTTGACCTTGGTGTCAATGGCGGCGAGGATAAATATATTTCACTGAAAGACATTTCTGCGCGTCAGAATATCTCTATCAAATATCTGGAGCAGATCGTAACACCGCTGCACCGTGCCGGACTGGTACGCAGCGTACGTGGTGCACAGGGTGGCTATCGTCTCAGCAGAAAGGCAGACAAGTATACGGCTGGCGAAATTTTACGTGCGATCGAAGGAAGTTTTGCACCGATTGCGTGTCTGGAAACACCGGAAAATGAGTGTGAGCGTTATCATGACTGCGCGACTGTAGGGTTCTGGGAAGGTATGTATAAAGTTATCTCAGATTACGTAGACAGTGTAACATTAAAACAGTTAATTGATGAGCATCTGGCAAGACAGTGCCCGGGATGTCAGGAAAAATAACATATGATGAAAAAAAGACTAATCGTGTTTGCTTTTGCAGGAATGCTGGCAGTGGGAATGTCTTCCTGTGGGAAAAAAGAGGTATCTTCGAATCGTGTGCAGAGTACGGTAAGTGAGGCAGAAGCAGAAAACAGTATTTCGGAAACAGAAACACCTGTTTTATCTGAAGAACAGCCGGAACAGGAAGAATCAGAAGAAGTGCAGGGCAATATTACACAAAATACAGAGGATGAACAGGTTCAGCAGTCGGAACAGGAAGAAGCTCAGGATAACAGTACACAGGATACCACACAAAATATATCGGCGAGTTATGCCGATCGTCAGGAAATATATCTGGATAGTGGTTGGCAATACGCCGATCATTCTGCCATTCATTCCGGGGCGGCTGTCATGTATAGAGCAAGTGGAAACCCAAATGGAATCGTTGTTGGTGTGAATGCAGGACATGGGACTTCCGGTGGAAGCAGTGTCAAAACTTTATGTCATCCGGATGGATCTGCCAAAACAACTGGTGGAAGTACTGCAGCTGGCGCAACGAAAGCGACTGCAGTTTCTGGTGGTATGACATTTAACGATGGCGCTACAGAAAGCAGCGTGACATTGCGTATGGCAGAAATCCTTCGGGATAAACTGCTGGCTGCTGGTTATGATGTACTGATGGTACGTGATGGATCTGATGTGCAGCTTGATAACGTGGCGCGAACCGTAATCTGCAATAATGTGGCAGATTGCCATATTTCTTTGCATTGGGACGGTGATGGATTAAGTTATGACAAAGGATGTTTTTACATTTCTGTGCCAGATGGAATCAAGGGGATGGAGCCGGTGGCTTCTCACTGGCAGCAGCACAATGCACTGGGTGAATCTCTGGTAGATGGTTTGCGGGCGCAGGGCTGCAAGATTAATGGTGGCGGAAGTATGAGCATTGATCTGACACAGACATCCTACAGTACGATTCCATCCGTTGATATGGAACTTGGAAATGCATGTTCCGATCACAGTGACGGAACCTTAAATAATCAGGCAGAAGGCTTATTACAGGGGGTAAACAATTATTTTGGAAAATAATGAAAAAAGGTGTTGACAAACAACACCTTTTCCTGTATTATATGTCAAGTAGCGCGGCGGTGCACTACAGAAAACAAAATAACGATGCGTGGCTCAGTTTGGTAGAGCGCTGCGTTCGGGACGCAGAGGTCGCAGGTTCAAATCCTGTCGCATCGATTCTTGGCAGGGGCGCTGGAACGTTTAGCAGAAGCTAAATGTTCCATTTTTATTTTAAATTGAAAAGTAGAAATCAGCGTTCGGGACGCAGAGGGTCCACAAGGTCCGGTGGACCTTGGCTTTGGACCGACCGGAGCGGGAGCGGAGACCGCAGGTTCAAATCCTGTCGCATCGATTCTTGGCAGGGGCGCTGGAACGTTTAGCAGAAGCTAAATGTTCCAGTTTTTTGTTGTTTTCTACATTGTGAAATGCTATCATGATAGTATCTGACCGAAATGGTTATATTAGATGTGCAGAGGAATATGTCATGCATGGCATGACGCACATCGCGCAGCAAGAATGCCGATGGCATTCTTGAATATTAAAGAAACAAAGAGATGTAATGTATTGAAAAAGGAGAAGCTATTATGAGAGCGGAACAGAATTTCAAATGGGAAAAACTTTCACTGGGTACTTGCTATTACCCGGAGCATTGGGATAAAAAATTGTGGCGTGACGATCTTCGCCGCATGAAAGAAAACGGAATTTTTACCATTCGAATCGCAGAGTTTGCATGGAACAAGATCGAGCCGCGAGAAGGGGAATTTACTTACGAATTTTTTGATGAATTTCTGGATGTGGCAGAAGAAGAACAGATGAAGGTAATTTTTGGCACACCGACAGCGACACCACCAGTCTGGCTGACGGAAAAATATCCGGAAGTATTGAACTGCCGTCTGGATGGAACCCCATTCTATCATGGCATGCGCCGTCACTACAATTACAATTCTCCGATTTATCAGGAGTTATCTGCCCGGATTGTTAAAAAAGTGGCAAAACATTACGGCAAACGTCCGTGTATCGTGGGCTGGCAGATCGACAATGAATTAAACTGTGAAGTGGACGAGTTCTATTCCGAGAGCGATACTCTTGCTTTCCGTGAATTTCTGAAGAAAAAATATAAGACACTGGATGCACTGAATGAGGCATGGGGAACCATTGTGTGGAACCAGACGTATACAAACTGGAAAGAGATTTATGTGCCGCGTACTACCGTGCACGATTCCACAAATCCGCATCAGGTGTTAGATTACTACCGTTTTATTTCCGACAGCACGATCCGTTTCTGCAAGATGCAGAGCGATATCATCCGTAAATATAAGAAACCGGAAGATTTCATCACTACAAATGGTATTTTTGGCAACGTGGACAACCACAAAATGGAAGACGATTGTCTGGATGTATTGACCTATGATTCTTATCCGAACTTTGCGTATTGTCTGATTGAAGATCCGAAACATTCTGATGATCTTAACGACCGGAAATGGAGCAAAAACCTGACGGAAGTACGTTCCATCTGCCCGCATTTTGGTATTATGGAGCAGCAGTCCGGTGCAAACGGCTGGAATACACGGATGGAAGCACCGGCTCCGAAACCGGGTCAGATGACATTGTGGACCATGCAGAGTATCGCACACGGCGCTGATTATGTCAGTTTCTTCCGTTGGCGTACAGCTACGGTAGGAACCGAAATCTACTGGCATGGAATTTTAGATTATGACAATCGCTACAACCGCAAACTGGCAGAAGTAAACCGTATCTGGCATCGCATACAGGCCATTGAAGGCGTGACAGGTGCAGAATACAAAGCAGCTTTTGCTCTGGTCAAAGATTATGACAATGTGTGGGATGCGCAGCTGGATGTATGGCATGAGCGTCTGATGAAAAAAAGCGAAAAAGAGATTTTCGTGGCAGCACAGCTCAGTCACACACCGATGGATGTATTCTATTTGAAAGACAGCACCGAACCGGAAGAACTGAAAAAATATCCGGTTCTGATTTATCCGCATCCATTGATCCTGACGAAAAAACGTGCGAAAGTGCTGAAAGAGTATGTAAAAGCAGGTGGAAAACTGATCATCGGAGCCCGTACCGGACAGAAAGACAAACACGGTCACTGCGTGATGGAGCCGATGCCGGGGCTGCTGACAAATGTAAGCCATACCGATGTAAAAGAATTTACCTTTGTGGGACCGGCAGATGATCCTGTATCCATGGATTGGAATGGAAAAGAAATCGAGACAGGTATTTTTAACGACATTCTGGCTGCAGCAGGAGACAATGTGGAAGTGCTTGCCAAATACACCTCAAACTATTATGCAGGGCGTCCGGCACTGATCCGCACCAACACACAGCAGGGGTATACGCTGCACTTTGGCGGTACATTCACCCGTCAGAATGTGGCAGAATTTCTGACGTATACTGGTGTGACCGATCCTTGGAAAGAGCTGATCGAGCTGCCGGCTGACTGTGAGATCGCAGTACGTGAGAAAAACGATGTGAAGTACATTTTCGTATTGAATTACAGCAGTGAAAAGCAGAATATTACCCTGAAAACACGTATGACAGATCTGTATACAACTGCAGACAGTGAAGGTGAAATTGCACTGGAGCCTTACGAGACAAAGGTATATCAGATTTAACAAAGTTGCGTGAGCGAGAAAATAAATAATCATGGATTGATTAAAATACAATCAGTGTACAGAACAGAAAAATCAGAAAGAACCATATGATATGAAAATAAAATGGAGTAATGTTGTAGTATGAATTTATATTTTGCACCGCTGGAGGGAATTGGCGGATATATTTACCGAAATGCACAGGCAGATTATTTTGAAAAAGCAGATAAATATTTTTCACCGTTTCTGGCACCGAACCAGAACCGCAGCATCAGTCCGAAAGAATATAAGGATATTGCGCCGGAGCATAACGAAGGAATTACGCTGGTTCCTCAGATCATGGCAAACAATGCGGAAATATTTCTGAAAGCGGCGCAGGAACTGGAACAGCTTGGGTATAAGGAAATAAATCTGAATCTGGGCTGTCCGTCCCGTACCGTGGTGACAAAATATCGGGGTGCAGGATTTCTGGCAAAACCGGATGCACTGGAGCAGTTTCTGGAGGAAGTATACAGCAAACTCAATATCCGGTTGTCTCTGAAAACACGTCTTGGCATGGAAGATGAGGAAGAATTTGAACACCTGCTGGAGATATACAATAAATTTCCGGTGTCGGAACTGATCATTCATCCAAGAGTGCAGACAGACTATTACAAAAATACACTGCGAATGGAAAGTTTTCTGGAAGCACTGGCAAAATCAAAAAATCCCGTTGTGTATAATGGGGATATTTTCAGTAAAGAAAAATATGAACATGTATTGAAGCAGATATCAGGTACTGAAAATGTACAGATAAATGTCACTGAAGAAAAATGTTCGAATCAGTTATCTGAGAATGAAGGGGCTGAGAAAAAAGGCAGTATAGGATTGTCCGGCATAATGCTTGGACGTGGCGTGTTGGCAAATCCGGCATTATTTGGTGAAATCCGAGAAAACGAAACACTTTCCAAAGATCGTCTCTGGGAGTTCCATGAGCGTCTGCTGGCAGATTATACGCAGGAAATGTCCGGAGAGCGGAACGTGCTCTTTAAGATGAAAGAACTGTGGTTTTATCTGGCCCGGTCGTTTACAGATACTGAGAAGTACGAGAAAAAAATTCGAAAAGCACAGCATCTGTCAGATTACAAAGCAGTTGTAAAACAGCTGTTTTCAGAGCAGGAATTGGTGCACTAGATGCAGGGTGATTCCTGTTTCGACAGTCGATGAATAGTAAAATTAAATCTGTGATGAAATCAAATTTTCCGTCTGATATAATTACTGGCAGATTACGAATGTCCGCTTTACTTATGCATAGGATGATAAACAAATGCGGTATGGGTTGCGTTCGGTGACATTTCTGGCTATAATGTGAGAAGTAACCCGTAGTAGTTTGGACTAATTCCCTGCCGTTATCGTGGGAAAGTCTGCAAAATGAATGAGTAAAAAATTAATGGAGTGTATTGCAATGAAAATCACAGAAGACATTATTTATGTAGGCGTAAATGATCATGAAGTGGATCTGTTTGAAGGACAGTATATCGTTCCGAACGGAATGGCATACAATTCTTATGTGATCCGTGATGAGAAAATCGCTATTATGGATACCGTAGATGGCAATTTCGGTGAGGAATGGCTGGCAAATATCGAAAAAGCATTGGATGGCGCGACACCGGATTATCTGGTTGTTCAGCATATGGAGCCGGATCATGCAGCAAATATTCAGGTATTTGCAGAAAAGTATCCGAATGCTCAGATTGTTGGAAATGCAAAAACATTTAATATGATGAAAAACTTCTTCCGTGGACTGAATCTTGATGGAAAAACAGTAGAAGTAAAAAACGGTGAGACCTTGAGCCTTGGAAAACATGAACTGACCTTTGTATTTGCACCGATGGTTCACTGGCCGGAAGTTATGGTAACATACGACAGTACAGATAAAGTCTTGTTCTCCGCAGACGGATTTGGAAAATTTGGTGCATTAGATGTAGAGGAAGACTGGGATTGTGAAGCACGTCGTTATTATATCGGAATCGTTGGAAAATACGGTGTGCAGGTACAGAATCTGCTGAAAGTAGCTGCAACTTTAGATATTCAGATTATCTGTCCGTTGCACGGACCGGTTCTGACAGAAGAACTTGGACACTATATTGAGAAATACAATATCTGGTCCTCTTATAGCGTAGAGTCCGAAGGTGTTATGATCGCGTATGCATCCGTTTACGGAAATACAAAAAAAGCAGCAGAGCTGCTGGCTGAGAAGCTGAAAGCAAAAGGCTGCCCGAAGGTTGTTGTATGTGACCTTGCACGTGAAGATATGGCAGAGGCAGTAGAAGATGCATTCCGTTACGGAAAACTGGTTCTGGCAAGTGTAACTTACAATGCAGATGTGTTCCCGTTCATGAAGACATTTATCGAGCATCTGACAGAGCGTAATTACCAGAAACGTACTATTGGTCTCATTGAGAATGGTTCATGGGCTCCGACAGCTGCACGTGTGATGACAGGCATGTTCGAGAAGAGCAAAGAGATCACATGGCTTGAGCATTCTGTAAAAATTATGTCTTCCTTAAGTGAAGAAAATGAGAAAGAACTTGACGCTATGGCAGAGGAGCTTCTATAGTTTCTTCTTAGAAAATTGAAATTTAGACTGTGAATGAGGGCGCAGGAAATTTTATCTCATCGGCTAACAATCGCTCGCTGAGAGAAAATTTCCCGCGCCCTCAATTTTCGCTGTAAAACGACTCTTTGCCATAACGGATAAAATTCTAGCATATGTGATATCTGTCCTGAAAAAATTTCTGCATCTTTCGTTTACATTTTGCAAAAATCTAAAAAATCAATAATAAAATAAGAGTGCCGCGCGCATTGTCTGCAGTGTGGGCTTTGTGCAGAAGTCTGTCCGGTCGGAGCGGTAGCGTGTCTACATAAATAATTCTAGCACGAACACCACAACGCAGGACAAGACGGCCACCTGAAACAGACTCCGTCCAAACCACGCAAGTATAATTCCAACGATCAACGCCGCCAGTCCTGCAATCGGGCTGTTTGTCGCTTCCATAATCGCCGGAAACGTCATAACTGCCAGTGTGACATAAGGCACATAATACAGAAACGACCGGATCGTCTTATTTTTGATTTCTTTGCGGATCAGTGTCAACGGCAGGACACGGATCAGATAGGTCACGGCAAACATGACCAGAATGTAAATATAAATATTATGCTGCATGTTCGTCTTCCTCCTTTACCGGGAACAGGATCGCTGCGATTCCGGCAATAACCACTGTCAGAATAATGGTGCGGATACCGGATGAAATATTTGAAATCACCGGCAACCGGGAGAATATGTAGCTGGAGACCATAGAAATGGTGACCAGGGCAGCGATAACCTTGTTTTTTCGTGCCGGCGGAATAATGATAGCAAGAAACATGCCATACAGGCCGACACTTAACGCACTTACAATATTTGCCGGAAGAATATTTCCCATGATGACACCAAGGAAAGTTCCAAGACTCCAACCCGGAATTGCCACAGTCATCATACCATAATTGTAAAACGGATTCAGTTTACCCGGTTCGGAGACGGCCACACCGAAAATCTCATCGGTGACATCATAACCCACCAGCAGACGGTGTAGCAGACCGGTTTCGGAAGAAAACTTCTGGCTTAAGGAACAGGACATCAGCAGATAGCGTGCATTAGCCACAAGCTCCATTAAAATCATTTCAAAATAAGTGCCACCAGCGGCGATAACTGTAAAACCGGCATACTGTCCGGCGGATGCGTTGCAGGCAAGACTGGTCAGCATTGCCTGCCAGGCTGTCATACCGGCATTACGGGCAGTGATTCCCAGTGTAAAGGAAACTGCCAGATATCCGAGGCAGATTGGCATACCATTCTTAATCCCTTTCAGGTAATAATATTTGTTTTTCTGTTTATCCATCATTAATCCCCTTGTAGATTGTATATACTACATTTTTGCCCGAAATTGGATTCACAAAGTTTTTTACCAGAATTTTATGTAAAAAGGAAATGCTCACCAACTGGGCGCTATACATTAGTGTAACATTTCACTTGCAATTCGTCCAATAAATCTTTATACTTGCTAAGGTTATAAAAATGTAGAAAATTAGTTGGCGGAGTTGAATATTAGATAGAGAAAACCGTATGGGAGTCCGCCGGGACACTCTTGGAAAGGAGTAATGTTAAATGGCTAAAACGAAAACTCTGACAGAAGGAACACCCTGGAAACAGATCCTTCTGTTTTCTATCCCTATTTTCTGGGGAAATATTTTTCAGTTATTATACAGTCTGGTGGACACTAAAATTGTTGGAAGTACGTTGGGAACGGAAGCACTGGCAGCGGTTGGTTCCGTGTCTACGTTACATACGCTGATGACTGGTTTCTTAAATGGTCTGACACTTGGATTCTCTCTGATCACAGCGATGTGTTTTGGTGCAGATAATATGAAACGATTGAAAAAATCCTTTGCAATGACGATGGAACTTGGCGTGATGACCACAACGGTACTGGTGGTGGCTTTGATGCTTGTGCTGCAACCGTTACTGCATTTGCTGAATGTTCCGGAGGAGCAGTTTGCCATGTCCTATGCGTATATCAGCGTGCTGATCGTGGGATTGTTTGCCACCGTCCTGTATAATCTGTGTGCAAATACGTTGCGTGCGATCGGAGATTCACTGACACCGCTATTGTTTCTGATTCTGGCAACTGTCAGCAACATCGGACTGGATTATCTGTTTATTCTTGCGTTCCATATGGGCGTTCAGGGGGCGGCTTATGCAACGGTATTGGCACAATTAATTTCCGTTGTATTATGTTTTATTCGAATTTTCCGGAAATTCCCGGTTTTACATTTGCAAAAATCAGATTTTCGGCCGGAAAAAGAACTGATCGTGGAAATGTATAAAAGCGGTTTATCCATGGGCTTGATGTCCTGTCTGGTAAGTATCGGAACAATCATGCTGCAGTCAGCTATCAATACTTTTGGCACAACGATGATCGTGGCACATACCGCAGCGCGAAAAGTATTTGAGATCATGTCCCTTCCGATGAGTGTGCTTGGCTCTGCCATGGCGACTTACTGCGGACAAAATTACGGCGCAAAGCGTTTTGACCGGATTCGTCAGGGAATACGGGCATCTCTGCTGATCGCGGCAATCTGGAGCGTGGCAGTTTTTATTATCTGTCATACCGTGGAAGGCGCGCTGATCCGGTTTGTGGCAAGTACCACGGATGCGGAGGTGATCTACTGGGGAAGCATGTATTTGAAAGTAGATATGTCCTTTATTGTCGTGTGCGGTGTGATCGTGATTTTGCGAAATTCCATGCAGGGATTTGGAGACCGCGTGATTCCGGTATTTTCCAGCTGCATTGAGCTTGCGGGAAAAATCATTTTTGCCTTTGTGTTTGCGCCGATGTTTGCATACTGGGGCATTATCTGGGCAGAGCCGGTGGTGTGGATCGCTATGGTAATCCCACTGATCGTAAAAGTGGTACATACATTAAAGAAGGAAATATGACGAAATTTCATAGTTCACCAGCGCCATTCGCAAAACGCACCTACGGTGCTTTTCCACTGTAAAAACAGCTATTTTTGCTCATAAGACGGCGCTCCCTTTATCACAATGTGTTTAGATGCCTCCTCATGCCAGCATGATCGTCCTCTAAACGCTTGTAATAAGTGAACTATGAAAAAAATAAGTGTTGATTTATTTATGGATAACAGATAGAATAGAACCATCTGCGAGGACTCAAAGGAGAGTTCTACAAGATTCAAAGGAGAATCTTGAAACTAGAAAAAGGAGGAAAAGGATATGCCGATTAAAATACCAGATTCACTGCCAGCTACAGCCGTTCTTGAAAGCGAGAATATTTTTGTTATGACAGAGTATCGGGCCATGCATCAGGATATCCGTCCTCTGAATGTACTGATTCTGAATCTGATGCCGACCAAGGTGGTTACAGAGAATCAGCTACTTCGGAAACTTTCAAATACGCCGCTTCAGATTAAGGTAGAATTTCTGCAGACTGCGAGCTATACGCCACAACATGTGGATACGCAGCATATGGAGTCTTTCTACACGACATTTGAGCAGGTAAAGGATCGATGGTTCGACGGACTTATTATCACAGGAGCTCCGTTGGCATTTGTGCCGTATGAGAAAGTACATTATTGGAAAGAACTTTGCACCATTATGGACTGGGCAAAGACACATGTACACTCAACGATGCACATCTGCTGGGGTGCGCTTGCGGGACTCTATTATCATTTCGGAATACCGACCGTGGAATACCCGGAAAAACTTTCCGGTGTTTATCCGAATACCGTTTTGAAACAGAGTTCACCATTATTCAGGGGATTTGATGATGTATTTTTAGCACCACATTCCCGGGAAGTGGGCATCTTGAAAAAAGATGTAGATAAAGTTCCGGAACTGGAACTGATCGCAGACAGCGAACAGGGTGGTCCTACAATTTTGAAAACGACGGATTCCAAAAACTTTTTTGTACTTTGTCATCTGGAATATGATGCAAATACACTGGCGCTGGAGTATCAGCGTGACAGCGAGAAAGGATTACATCCACATATTCCGTATAATTATTATCCGGATGATGATCCGACCAAGAAACCGATTGTAAGATGGCGTTCTGCAGGGCAGTTATTGTTCTCAAACTGGTTAAACTATTATGTATACCAGACAACACCATACGATATTGGAAACAAATAGTAATTCAGTATCCGATAACGAAAAAATGAAAAAACATCTCAAAGTACGTTAGATATCATAGTACTTTGGGATGTTTTTTTGTAAGAGAATTTTCAAGGAGCTCAGCAATTGATGGTGTGTCATGTACGTGGGTTTTTTAATGCAATAATCATATGAAATGTATGATTTTCTTCTGAGTAGTAATAGTCTATGCTTCCTTGGTAGCGATTTACTACTCTTTCTATAATTTTTACCCCATGTCCGTGAAGTGTCTTATTTTCCTTGCTGGTTTTCAATCGTTTATCTGTACCGGAAAAGGGACTTTCCCGGCAGGAATTTACGAGTGTAATGACTGTAAAAGCAGTTTCTGGCTTCTGATGGATTGAAAGTTCAATAAATGAATTAGGTATATATCTGGAGGCTTCCAGTGCATTATCCAATAAATTACAGAATAGAGAAGTCATATCTGTTTCATCTAAAAATGTACAGGTATCTTTCCGTATGTCAGTTCGAAATTCTACATTGTCGTTTTGACACTGCATGAGATATCTGCAAAAGATAGCATTCAGTAATTCATGATTGCAGAATCGGACAGAAGGTTGAAGTTCAGAGGAATTAATCAATGTGTTAATATAGTCATTTATTTTTTCTGCTTCACCATTTTGATTCAGAATGGAAATGGATTGAAGGTGCTTTTTGATATCATGAATAAAACGATTTTTGTTTTCTGTTTCTGTAATCAATGCTTTATAGTATTCGGAGATATCCTGTTCACGCTGGAGAAGCAGCTGGAGATCAGAGTATTCACTGCTTCTCTTTGCGATGTAATTATGTGTCATGACAATAAAAATGTTTAGCAAAAATAGTAAAATAGTCGAAATTATGAGCATTTTACTTAGGGTAGGAGACAGAGTTGTTTGGGTTCTAAATTGAACAAACATGCATATAAAAAAGATAGAAATACCAGGAGGAACAAGTAAAAATAAGGATGGTAGAAATTTTGCGTGTTGGAAAGTATATCTGGATGCACGGAGTTGTATGATGAGCATAGTTAAAAAATATAACAATTTACTCAACGTAATAGGGATGATCCAAATCTGAAAATCTTCCCATGACAAAAAAGAATAATTATATGGATATGGAAATATAAGAATTACAATACCGTCATATAAACCCATTATTATTACAGAAATAATAGAATGAAATAATGCTGAAAAACAATTGATATCATACAATAAATATAAAAACAAAAAATTACCAAGGCATAAACATAGAAAATTTAAAGGTGGCATTCCAAGAAAAAAAATCGCAAAGAGAATCGTGTAGATAGAGGCTATAGAAGCGCAAAGCTTTACTACAGAACATTTTGCAACAAAGATAGCAGAGCAATACTGTAAAAATACAAAACCTTCAAACAGGAAAACAATGAAAAAGCAAATGTAGATGCCGGGCATAGTTATTACCTCATACTTTCTAAATATAGCAAATAAGCAGATTTGAACTCAGTGTATTTCCTTCTTGTCAAATAAGCAGTATATTTTCGATGAAAAAGGTAAATCAGGGAATGATCAAAATCTGATATGTACATAAAATTTACAATAAAACTGCGATGTGGCTGAAAGAAACTGCCAGTAGGTAGTTTCTCTTTCCATTGAGCAATTGTGTGTATGGATTCATAATCCTGTGTAACAGTGTGCACAATTGTACGTCTATTACAGGCTTCCAGATATATAATGTCAGAGACTGCTACAGTATGAACAGAATGTTTTGATTCGATTGGAATATGGCAGTTTTCTGTACTGTATACACGCAGAGCATCTTTCATATTCTGGAACAAACGATGTTTTTCCAGTGGTTTTGATAAATAACGAAAAACGTGAAAACGCATAGCTTCATCCAGATATTCAGCGTAAGATGTTACAATAAAAATTATAATTTTTGAATTTTGTTTTTTTAATTCCTGCCCGGTAGCAATTCCAGAAAGACCAGGCATTTCAATATCAAGAAAAACGATGTCTTTTTTGTCTGTATTTGCTAACAGTGATTCCCCACTGTCAAAAATCAGAAAATCTGGACAGGTTAAATTGTTACGTTTAAAAAACTGCTTCAAATATGATGAAAGTTGTTCTGTAAATAAAGTATCATCGTCACAAATTGCAATTACCATTATAAATCCCCCTATAACGATAATTATACGCAAAAGGAGATTTATTGGCAAGAAAATGGAATGAAAAGACAAAAAATAAATAATTTTGGGTTGAGAACGTGTAGATAATCTAAGAGAAATGCTGTGCGTTCCAGTTTTTTTGATTTTTCTGAACATACAATTTGATAATATCGTTAATAATATTAAGATCTTCAGAAGAACACAGACTGAGATTATCTAAAATATTTTGAGTGATATTATTTGTATGCATATTGCCGAGCAATAGATAGTCGGGTGTGACAGACAGTTCTTCACAAATACGAATAAATACATGAATGCTTGGATTCCCAACACCACGTTCGATAGATGACATATGATTGTTTGAAACACCGATTAATTCTGCCAGTTCTGCTTGTCTGATTCGTAATTCTTTTCTTCGGGATCTGATTCTAAGTCCCATTTCAACGAGTTGTGTATTCAAAATATTTTTTCCTTTTTGTTTTATCTTATCAATGGATGTAAGGAATAAGAAGAAATTGAAATAGTAAAATACTATCACAGATTATATTTTAGAAGTATTTCAGATTGAATTTAATCTTTAACTTGTATTTTTAGTGGAAAATAAGGTGAAAAATGCCAAAGGATTTATAAAAATTACCAGAATAGTTATGTATATTGCGTAAGAAGAAACGGTAACTTATTATAAACGTGTATAACAATCAATGAAATATTACGGAGAGGAGAAAGTGACAGCTCAGAAGAACATTCTGGGCTGTTATAGGGAAAAATGAACACAAAAAGAAAACGTAAAAAAATGAACCAGAGAATAAGAAATGTATTAGATGCAGTATTGTATGTAGAGGCGAATTCAACATCGTCGCCTTTCTTTTATGAAGTGAAAATACCGGAAAAACTTTCTAATTATCGAAAAGAAAGATGATTTTCAGAGGTGCAGGCAAAATAGCACAGCAATTATGGCTGTCAGAAATTATTTCTGAAGATGAGCGCGAGTTGTATCAATATGCAATTTTTTCAATTATGAGTACAATCATCCCGTTGATCATGGTTATGATAATCGGTGGGATTTTAGGACTGATGAAAAATGGAATAGTCATGATCATACCATTTCTTGTAATAAGAAAATTCAGTGGTGGATTTCATGCGAAACGTGAATGGGTTTGTATTTTTTTATCTGTTATGGTTATTGTTACTTGTATTGTGCTGACAACATACTGTAAGCCCGGTATATGGTTGGATGTTTGGGTGCTTATGGCAACGTTATCTATATTTGTGCTTAGCCCGGTAGTATCTGTAAACAGAGAGATTCTTGAACGGGAAAGTAAAGTATGCAAAAAAATTGCGTTTGTTATAACGATGGTATTTACAAGTCTTTATTTTTGTTTGGGGTTTGGGGGATATCATCGGTTTGCAGTGTGCATTGCTGTTGGGATTATATTGACTGCTGTTTTGCAGGAGCTTGCCTGGGTGCAGAAAAAATTAGTGGTCGAAAATTAGGCGATTATCGAAAGGTAATTGCCTTTTTTGATGTTATGTGAGATGGAAAATGTAATTGACCAAAACAGGGCGGAAAATGTCGTTTCGTGCATAAGTGGTTGATAATTATTTCTGTTTTTGTATAGTAGAGACATCATTGATGGATGTTATACAAAACATAAAAACGAATTTTTCAGAAAAGGTTTAGGAGGTAAATAAAAATGAAAAAACCAGTTGCTATTTTATCTAGTATTTTGTTAGCAGGAAGTATTGTTATGACTAGTGTAACACCAGCGATGGCAGGAAATGCATCATATAAGTTTTATAGTTTAAATGGAGTATCAAAAGAAAATTATAATACTTCATGGCAGGAGTTTAATACAAAGGCAGTGACGGGAAGAGATTGGGTAGTAAAAGCTTCCAAGATTACATTACCGGATAATACAACACCATCATATGGAGTTGCACATGTTTTGTTCAATGCAAAAACAGAGGCATTGGCAACCAATATCATATGGCTCAAAACGGCTGGAAGAAAGACCGGAACATGGAAAAGTAATTACGGGAAAAAAGGTGAATTATATGAAATCGGTGCAAGATTAGATACTGTTTATGGAAAGAAAACAGGTACAAGTGAGGGTGTATTCAATTCAGATGCATACTAATAGATTAAATGATTAAATCCGGTTATTTTGACTTGGAGGATGCAATTCTGGTAGTAGATAAAAAATTACAGCGAGACATATTAATCCGGTATTTTTGACATGTACTTTCAAAAGAGCATCCTCTTTTTTATTTAGTAGAGGGTTTAAAAATGCATGATGGAAAGCGGATTACCGTTTCCGGTTAGTATGAGAAATTGATTGTTGAAATGGAGAATTATTGTATGAACAAAAGGGTGTGTTTATTTGGAATTTTGTGTGTAAGTGCTTGCCTGTGGATTTCCGGATGTGATAAAACACCACAGAATGTTGAAATAAATGAGAATGGTGTAGCGCATGAAGAAAGAGTAGGAATTTCAGCGGAGAATGATAGTGATGATGCATTATCATCTATACCGGAGAGGTTCGTTTATAAATATACCACAGAGGATACCTGTAAGAATATTGATATACCAATCCAGATACCTGATCAGAAACCGGTAAAGGGAAAGTTAAGACAAAAACAGATACCGGTACAGGAAATCTGTGCCCGTCTTGAGCCGGATGGAACCTGGGAGAAAAATGAAGAATTAGCAGAGAATGCCAGAGCGCAGGAAGGATATGAGACATCTGTAACATTAAAGAACGGATGCAATGTTACGAGGTACTTGGCTGTTTATGATAATGGTGTCTATTCAGGGACAAATGGCGATGAATCTATTTTCCCGATCAGTGCAGACATGGTCAGTGAAAAGGATTGGTCTGACGGTCAGCGAGATTATGTGCAGGATCAGCAGGCAAAGGCAGAATCGATATTTCAGGATATGGGTTTGAATTTTAAGATTACAGGAGCATGTTTATGGGAAGATCAGGATATCCGTTATGTTACGTTTGATCTGTCATCGATACTTGATAATATTACGGTCTGTGATCTTGAGGGAATTACTGCGCAGGAGCAATATATCATTTCAAATGCAACGCTGACTTTGTCTGATGAAAGAATATCAGAATTTCGTGTGATTGGAAATTATGAAATAGAATCGGAGGAAGCGGTAAATTTGTTGAACTGGGATCAGGTGGAACAGATCTTTGAAGAAGAATTGCAAAATTCGGATTGGGGAGAGTATGACCTGACAGGTGTTAAACTTGAGTATATTGGAAATACAGATATGACATTCACACCGGTATGGAGCTTTTACGGAGAAGTTTCCACAGATGACAGTAAACCATTGTTATGCATCAATGCGTGTACTGGAAAGGTAGAGTTTCAATGGGGAATGTAAAGGAAAATTTTAAACGTTCCTGTCTGAATGGCGGGATGATCGCGGCTGTTGTGATACCGCTGGCGTTGTTTGCGGAATCACTGTATGAAGGTGGATTACTGCAGAAGACAGATGTTGATATTTTATCAGCATATGCATTGCCTATGGCATTATCAAATTATTTGCAGTTTGCATGTCTGTTTCCAATCCTGCCGTTTGCTTTGTCTTACTGCGAGGATAAGAACAGTGGATATCTGAAATATATATTACAACGACAGGGAAGAAAAAAATATATCCGAAACAGGATTTTCTGGTGCGGAATATCCGGAGGAGTTGCGGCAGCGCTGCCGAGCGCGATTTTATTTCTGTTCCTTTTCTGTACGACACATCCTTCCAGTGGAATCCCGGACAATATGTATTATCCATCGCACCTTGAACAAATGATATGGGAACCCTATATCGGAGTGGGAGGTGGAACACTGGTACTGTTGATGAAACTGATACTTGTTTTTCTGTTTGGTGTATTCTGGGCAGAATTTGCCCTGCTGCTTTCAATGATGATATGTAATAAATATATTGTCTTTACGGCTGTATTTGCCATTTATTTGACAACATGGATGATTATTCCCAAAAAATATAGCATTTTGATAGAATTATTTTTGCTCAGAGGTGATTTTTATAATTCTGTACCTGTCTGCGCTCCGTATGTTGTTCAGACAGGCTATATTGTATGCGTCTGTGTGCTTAGTGCTGCTGTATTCAGGAGAAAAAAATTATATGAATAAAAAATTACGAACAGTTCGATATTTATGGGGACAACAACTTCTGGAAAATCTGGGCAGTCCAAAAATAATCAGTGGATACATACTGGGGGTTTTAATATCAGTGCTGGCATCTGTACAGTATTTACAGTATGCGGGAAACCGGAGCATTCATCTGGCTGAGCCTATGGTGCTTATGATGGAAAATCCGGTGTACAGATTTATCATTTTTATCGGATTGCTGCTGGTATTGTCCAATGCCCCTTTTATCACAGAGCGTTCTGTTCTGATGATTTATCGGATAAACAGAAAAGAATGGGCGATTTCCAGTTTATTATATATGGTAACTCATATTTTTGCATATTACGCGCTGTCACTGCTCATCACCATTATGATCACAGCAAAGCACAGCTATATCGGGAATGTATGGAGCCGTGCAATGATCAGACTGGCAAGTGTGGAACAGAAAAGTGCGATGGTTAAGTTTGGGTTATCCATACCCAGCGCGTCATTATTGGAAGACATATCACCGTATAAAGCCTTGCTTTTTTTATATTTTGCAAATTGTTTCTGTGGTATCTTACTTATTTTTCTGGCATATCTCATCAGTTTAAGGAAAAATTTTATCTGGGGAAATCTGGTAGTGTTACTGATTCAATTTGTCGGATTGTCTGTGAGCAGGGAATATATGTGGCACGTTCCTTTCTGGATTGCGCCTTTTAGTCTGACAGATCTGAAACTGGTTATTGTGAACAAAATGCCATTCAGGAATATAGGGATATATTTTGCAGTAATTATTATGATTGAAGTGATATGTGTGTGCAGAGTGATCAGGACAAAAGACTGGTTCCTGCATGTAGGTGAAGAAAATGAATCGATGTAGATGGTTTATGATATTGCTTTTGGATGTTTTGGGTGCAGGAATACTCTGGTTTATCTCCGGGGCGGACGGTTATCAGATTCATGAAGTATTGTGTGGGTTGGCAGAGAGCGGAAACTCAGGAAAGGCAGTACCAACTGACCTGATATCCTGCATGCGCTGGATGTGGGTGTTATTTCCGCCGATGATCTGTGGCGCAATGATATTGGAATGGGAACAGGAAAATCGTTATTTCAAAATATATCGCTATACATCTTATAAAAAGTGGAGATGTCATCTGGCAGGAGCAATTTTTTTTCAGACATTGTTTTATGAAAGTATACTTTTCGGAATCAGTGTAATATCGTCAGGCGGGTTTATGAAGGAGAATGTTATCAGCATCATTCTTCTGAGTATCCATATCTGGCTGTTAGTTATGCTGTTGCTGTTAACCGGTATCTGTAAAATAAATCTGCTTACGACAGTTTTTCTTGTTCTGGTTCTGGAGAGTAGTATGATTCTTATCGGAACATCCCATAAAATTTGTGATGACTGGAATATTGCGGTTTGGTCAATGTATACAAGAATGGTAAAAAACGGTGTGTTTCATTTTCCGATAAGAAGATGTGTTGCAGAGTTTTTTATCGGATGGGTATTTTTGTGTCTGAGTGTGTTGAAAAAAGAGGAGTAAGAGGAGCGATATGTATCATCTGAGTATTAAACATGTATATAAAAAATTTAAAAATGAAGCTGTGCTGGAGGATGTGAATCTGGAATTTTCCGGTGGTCATATTTACGGCATTACAGGTAAAAACGGAACAGGAAAATCGGTTCTTTTTAAAATAATCTGTGGATTTATACGGGCAGATGCCGGTGAAGTTGTAGCCGATGGAAAGGTGATAGGACGGGATGCTGATTTCCCGGAATCTTTAGGGGCAATCATTGAAGCGCCCGGATTTTTACCATACCAGTCGGGCATGAAAAATCTGGAATATCTGGCGGGGATAAAAAAGATTGCCACACGTGATACAATCAGAGAAACGATGAAGCGTGTTGGATTGGATCCACAAAGTAAAAAATGGACATCCAGATATTCGCTGGGCATGAAGCAACGTCTGGCAATTGCCCAGGCGATTATGGAAAATCCGGATCTTATTATTCTGGATGAGCCGATGAATGGTTTGGATGAAGAAGGAACAGCAGAAATGAGAAAACTCTTTCTTGAGTTAAAAGAAAAAGGAAAACTGATTATTGTTGCCAGCCATAACCGCGAAGATATTTCTGTATTATGTGATGAAGTTTATGAAATAAAAGCGAAAAAAGTCTGCGGTACCTCTGACAGAAGTGGAAATTCGAAACAAAATGCAGACGTGCAGTAATTCTGAGAAAGAGATATCAGTTTGTGCTGACGGGGATTACGCATCAGGTCATAACCGGATTCGATTTCAACGCGGAATATTTCTGAAAAAGACAAAAAAATATCTGAAAATCTGAAAAACTGGCATTGAGTCGCCGGGTTTGCCTGTGCTATACTGAGGTCAATAAGGGTAAAACAAAATTTAGAGATAGCGAGGTAGGGTAAAATGAAAAAATATGGATTTGGTGTTGATGTAGGTGGAACCACATGTAAGATTGGATTGTTTGACAATACCGGCGTGATTTTGGATAAATGGGAAATTAAGACGAATACAGAAAATAACGGAGCATCTATTTTAGACGATATCGTTGCTGCATTAGAAGGAAAAATGGCAGATGCAGGAATCAGTAAAGATGACGTGGAAGGTGTTGGAATCGGTGTTCCGGGACCTGTTAAAAATGACAGTATTGTGTGTCAGTGCGTAAACCTTGGATGGGGAACCTTTGATGTGGCAGAAACACTTTCCGGTAAAATCGGACTTCCGGTAAAAGTAGGAAATGATGCAAATGTAGCTGCACTTGGAGAAATGTGGAAAGGCGGCGGACAGGGTTGCAAAAACGGTGTTATGGTTACACTTGGAACCGGTGTCGGTGGTGGTGTTATCATCAATGGTTCTATCATTGGCGGTGTACACGGAGCAGGCGGAGAGATCGGACATATGAAGGTGTCTGATACAGAGACGGATGTCTGCGGATGTGGAAAATGCGGATGCCTGGAGCAGTATGCTTCTGCAACCGGAATTGTACGTCTGGCGAAAAAACGTCTGGCAGCAGATGATACGGCAACAACTTTGCGTGATCTGCCGGAAGTAACTGCAAAAGATATTTTTGATGCGGCAAAAGCAGGAGATGCAGTTTCTTTGGAATTAGTAGAAACACTTGGTACGATTCTTGGCGGTGCGCTGGCAGCCATTGCCTGTGTAGCGGATCCGGAAATGTTTGTTCTTGGCGGAGGTGTATCCAAAGCCGGACAGATTCTGCTGGATGTAGTTCAGAAGCATTTTAAAGATCGTGTATTCCGTGCATGTGAGGATACCAAATTCGTACTGGCTTCTCTTGGAAATGATGCCGGAATGTATGGTTGTGCGAAAATGATTTTTGGTAAGTAATTTTTGTTTAGGATAATTTGGAACAAGCAGAAACGAACTCCTACAAGAACCTGAAAAATTTTCTGTGAGCGCTGCGTCGCTTATTTTCGACCGCTTCCGCGAACTCACCAACAGCAAAACCAGCTGTTGGCTCAGACACACTCTCGCGGTCGGGCTAGACGCAGTGCTCACAACGAAAATTTTTCAATGGTTCTTTCGTAGGAGTTCGTTTCTGCTTTGTTCCATTTATGCCGTGGCACCGAGTGACACGCATGCATATACTTCCTGGAAAAAATAAGCGCCGTGTTGCATGCGCAAGATTAACATAATGAGAAGTTAATTAAAATAAAATTTTAAGCCACGCAAACAAGGTATCAAAAAAGCCTGTCCATTGGACAGGCTTTTTTGATTGTTTGTTGAGAGTTGTAAAAAAGTGATTTTGAAATTTCGTTCAATTTCTGATATTAGAATACTACATAGTTACCTATTTGTAAAATTGAAAAAAGTGATATGTGAAATCAAAAAAAATGAACAATAAAGGTTTACTTCCAGCGAAATTCCCGATACAATAAATCATGAGAGAAAAGTACGTTTTACAATGGAAATGACATGTTTCGGAAATGAAAATTTCCTGAGTATGGATAGCGTTGTGGGACAAATATAATGTAAATGGTGAAAAAATGGAACTACGAAATGTAAAAACGTTTATTAAAATCGCAGAGATCGGCAATTTTTCCAGAGCTGCATCCGATCTTGGTTATGCACAGTCGACTGTGACGATGCAGATTCAGACTCTGGAGCGGGAATTGGGCGTATCTCTGTTTGAACGAAATGGAAAAAGTGCGGTGCTTTCCGCAGCTGGGAAGGAATTTTTGGATTATGCTTACAATCTGCAACGCTGTGAGGCGATGGCGCTGGAGCATTTTGCGGAAGGAGAAGAACCAAGCGGAGAAGTCAGCGTTGGAATCATGGAGACGCTGTGTGCATCGCGCTATGGCATTATTTTCCGGGAATTTAAGAAGCGTTATCCACGGGTAAATGTCAAAGTGGTGGTGGCAACGACACTGGAATGCATGGAACTGCTTGGAAAGGGCAAGCTGGATCTGATCTTGACGGTAGATAATAAGATCAACCATATTAACTGGGTGACCGCCCATGAAGTGCCAACGGAAATCCGTTTTTTCTGTCCGGCAAACCATCCTTTTGCGGGAAAAAAAGATATTCCGTTAGATACCGTTTTGGAAGAAAACTTTATTATGATCGAGGAAGGCTGCAATTATCGTCAGGCTTTTGAACAATATGTGGTGGAACAGCGGGGACGCAGACCGTCTATTACCGAAATTGGTTACACCCGTCTGATTATCGATGCGGTTATAGAAAATCTGGGAGTATCTCTGCTTCCGAGATTTACATTGGAAGAAGCATTGCGAGAGAAAAAAGTCGCATTATTTTCCGTAAAAGGATTTCAGTTGTCTATGTTGATGCAGGTAATCTACAGCAAAAACCGATGGGTGTCACCGGCGATGAAGGCATTTATTGAAATGACACAGAAGTTTATGCCAGAATAAAGGAGCAATATTTATATGAATAAAAAAGAAGTTACAGAAATCAAAAAGTTATTTACGAAAGAGCGCTGTTGTCTGAACCGACTTTGTGGGTGTTATGTGGACGCAGATAAAAATAAAGTTATGCAGTTTAAGGAAGCATTTTTATCCCTTCCGGAAGAAGAAATTTATAAATATCTGGATATTTTTCGGAAAAGTCTGTCTGGTACGTTGGGGAAAAACCTGCTGAATATGGAATTTCCGTTGGAACAGGAAATGGGCGAAGGTACACAGAAAAGTCTGATGGCGCTGCGTGACAGTGAGTTAAAAGATGATACGATGTTGGATGCTTTTTATGACCGCATTATTGAGACTTATTATCATCCGGAAAATTATCTGATCTTGCTGGTGCATGGTTCTTATGATATTCCGATGAAAACATCCGATGGTCTGGAAATGGACGATGCATCGGATTACATATATAACTTTGTGCTGTGCTGTCTGTGCCCGGTAACATTATCAAAAGCCGGACTTTGCTATAATGCGGAGACAAACAGCATCGAGGACCGCATTCGTGACTGGTTGGTAGATATGCCAGAGCAGGGATTTTTATTCCCGGCATTTCAGGATCGTAACACAGATATTCATCGTCTGCTTTACTATTCCAAAAATGCAAAGGAACTCTGTCCGGACATTACCGAACAGCTGCTTGGCTGTGTACAGCCAATTCCAGCGCCACAGCAGAAAGAATCTTTCCAGACAATCATAGAAGATACTCTTGGAGAGGAGTGTGTATACGATGTGGTGCGTAACATCCATGAAAACCTCAACGAGATGATCGCGGAGCAGAAAGAAAGTGGAGAACCGTTGGAACTGGATAAAATGCAGGTGCGTAAACTTTTAGAGCGCAGCGGTGCACCGGAGGAAAATCTGGAACAGTTTGAAAAACAGTATGATGAGGAAATCGGTGCACAGATGACTGTCATGGCAAACAATATTTCCGATACACGTAAGTTTGAAGTAAAGACTCCACAGATGACGGTGAAAGTAAGTCCGGAACAGGCTGGCCTTGTGGAAACACGCATGATCGATGGCGTGCCATGCCTTGTAATTCCGCTGACGGATGAAGTAGAAGTGAACGGCATTCATGTACACCTGAAAGATGAAGAGGTATTAAAAGCATTAGAACAAAGTGCAGAGGAAGAGTAATTTTGAGAAGAATATGTCCGCTTACGCTGACCAGAATCACGCACCAGATTTCACGTGCGTTCGACTTGAAATTGATACAACAGTGAGGTTGAACTGGTACTCATCATAAATTAGGATTACAGAAATCACCTTGGCTGGATAATAGATGTCCATTTTAGGACAATGGTTTTCTTTTCATAGAAAAATATTTACTGTAAGATTATATGTATAAGACAATAAATCGTTTAAGACGAAGAACAAAATGTTGCATTGTATTGATGTGTAGAAATGCAGGAATAAATCTGTGAAAGCGGACATGCAGGGCGAAACGGTAGAGCAATTTTCGTTATCGGAGCGAGCATAATGTTGCCTCCGGGAGTGTGTCTGAGCCCACAGCTGATGTTGCTGTGGGTGAGTTCGCGGAAGGAGGCAACAATAGATGGCGCAGCGCAGATAGAAAATTGTTCGTGTGAGCCTGCATGCCGCTTTACAGATTAAAATTCCGCATTTCGACCGTTTGTCAACACCAAAAAAAGGAGGGCATTTTCATGAACAAATTACTGTATGGGGTAGCGTATTATTATGAGTATCTTCCGTATGACCGTTTAGAGGAAGACATCAAAATGATGAAAGCTGCGGGCATCAACGTAGTCCGTATCGCAGAATCCACCTGGAGCACTTACGAAAAGCAGGAAGGTCAGTTTGATTTTTCCACGGTGACCAAGGTGCTGGATGCCATGGAAGAAGCAGGCATTGATGTTATCATCGGTACACCGACTTATGCGGTTCCATCCTGGCTGGTAAAAATGGATCCGACGGTTCTTGCTGTGACACATCAGGGCGAGGGTGTGTACGGCGCGCGTCAGATCATGGATATCACAAATCCGAACTATCTGAAATACGGTGAGCGTGTCATCCGCAAGTTACTGGAAGTTTGTCAGGGGCGCAAATGCATTATTGGTTTCCAGTTAGATAATGAGACAAAATATTACGATACCGCCGGCCCGAATGTGCAGGCTGCATTTGTGGAATATCTGAAAGAAAAATTTGATGGAAGCACCGATGCCATGAACGCAGCTTTTGGTCTGGATTACTGGAGCAACCGTGTGGATAACTGGGAAGATTTTCCGGATGTGCGTGGAACCATCAATGGAAGTCTTGGTGCTGAATTTGATAAGTTCCGTCGTGGCCTTGTTACAGAGTTTCTGACCTGGCAGTCTAATATTGTAAAAGAGTATGCCCGTCCGGATCAGTTTATCACACATAATCTGGATTTTGAGTGGCGCGGTTATTCTTACGGTGTACAGCCGGCAAACAACCATTTTGAGATTGCAAGAGAAGCATTAACGGTAGCTGGTTGTGACATTTATCATCCGACACAGGAGGAACTGACAGGAGCAGAGATCGCTTTTGGCGGTGATATGACACGTTCGCTGAAGCAGAACAACTACTTTGTCCTTGAGACAGAGGCACAGGGCTATCCATGTTGGACTCCGTTCCCGGGACAGCTTCGTCAGCAGGCCTTCAGTCATGTAGCATCAGGTGCGGCTATGGTTGAATACTGGCACTGGCATTCCATCCATAACTCCTTTGAGACATATTGGCGTGGTCTGCTGAGTCATGATTTTAAGGAAAATCATGTATATTGTGAGGCAAAAACCATCGGTCGTGATTTTGCAGCATTGAGCCCGGCACTCTGTAATCTGAAAAAAGAGAACAAAGTGGCAATGGTTGTCAGCAATGACGCACTGTCAGCACTTGACTGGTTCCGCATTGATACCACGGCAGAAGGTCCGGGAAAAACCGGTTATAATGACGTAGTTCGCTGGATGTATGATGCCCTTTATAAAATGAATGTGGAAGTTGATTTCATTGAGCCGTCTTGCAAAGAGATGGATCGTTATCAGATGGTGATCGTTCCGGCGCTGTATGCAGCTTGCGAGGCAGATCTGCAGCGCATGAAACAGTATGTGGCAGATGGCGGATATCTGATCACTACATTCAAGACCGCTTATACGGACGAAAATGTAAAAGTATATCATGACGCATTCCCACATGTATTAAACGAATGCCTTGGTATTTCCTACAGCAATTTCACTTTCCCGAAAGATGTGAAACTGAGCGGTACAGCGGATGAGCAGGCAGAACTTTTCATGGAACTTGTGAAACCGGAAGGCGCAGAAGTGCTGGCATCTTATGATCACTATGCATGGAAAGATTATGCGGCAGTAACCAGAAATCATTACGGAAAAGGTACGGCACAGTATCTTGGATGCAAGACTTCTGAAAAATATCTGCAGAAGTTGCTGGCAGATGCTATGAAGGAAGCAGGTATTGCGGACGCAGTACAGAACACAGAATTTCCTGTTATTGTGCGTCGCATGAAAGATGAAAACGGAAAAACAGTATGGTTCTATTTTAACTATTCCCATACACCGGCAGAGGTTGTTTACATCGGCGCAGATGGTGAGTATCTGATGAAAGAGAACCGGACATTCCCGGGAATTGATGTTGCAGCAGGGGAAAAACTTGCACTTGGCAGTTGGGATGTGCAGATCATCAGAGAAAAATAAGAAATGAGGTAATGCAGGATGAAGCAGGAGTTTTATGACAGATTGGCAGCGCCATTTGAAGCATCGGAGCGAAAGAAGAACTGTCTGCTGAGGATAAATCATATTTTAACGAATGTGGTTTATCTGATTTATCCTGCATTACTTTTGTATTTGGTGGTTTGCAGGGACAGTCGTTTCTGGCGGGTACTGCTTGTTCCTGCGGTAACTTTTGTGATGGTGAGCCTGTTCCGTAAAAAGTTTAATGCGCCGCGGCCTTATGAAAAATGGCTGGTGAAGCCATTGATCCCGAAGGATACAAAAGGAAATTCTTTCCCGAGCAGACATGTATTTTCCATTTATATTATCGCTATGGCGGTGTGGTATGTGTGGATGCCCCTTGGGGTGATCCTTTGTGTGGCAGGGGTATTTCTGGCAGCAGCGAGGGTGATTGGCCGGGTGCATTTTGTGAAAGATGTGGTGGCAGGCGCGCTGATTGCCGTCGGACTTGGAATATTATGTTTTTGGGTGATTTGACAAGTGGCAGGACAGGCATTAGAGATTGCTAATTTTCGGCTGCATATGTGAACTGGATTTGTCTGTTTTATCTGTAAAATAGGGATAAAGTAGATAGAGAAAAACGAATAGATGGCGTAGAGAAGGAAGTTTTTAGAGCGAGGGAAGCGTGACATGAAAATAGGAAAAGAAAAAGGTGTTTCAATAGCACCGGAGCTGATTGATTTATTTTTTGAAGATATTAACTTTGCGGCAGACGGCGGTCTGTATGCAGAACTGATCGAAAACCGTTCTTTTGAGGCGAAGGAAGCCTATGGCAATCCGGGCAGATTTTATGCAGTGGATGATTTTGGATATGCGTGGAAACCTTTGTATCAGACCGGAGAAGAACCTCCATTGATGCAATATGTGACAGGAACGCCGGTTTCTGCTGTGAATCCGCATTACCTACGTTTCACTGCAAAGCAGGCAGGACAGGGATTTGCAAATAAAGCCTATGATGGTATCCGATTAGAAAAAAATCATACTTATTGTGCATCTTTTTATGCGAGATGCGTGGCATATGAAGGCGATGGCTTTCAGATAACAGTGCAAAAAGATGGAAAAATTTTTGCACAGGCAGAGGTAAAAGTGGTGAAACCGGTTCCATATGTACCATTTTGTGATCTGAAGATTCCAATGGAGATCGGTTATGGAACGCTGAGTTCGGATATTGAAAAAATCCATCGGATGGATCAGAGTGGTAAATGTCGCAGAAATGAGTGGATAAAATATGAGATGGTACTTGTGGCGGTGGATAATGTCCGTGGGGCACAGTTTGCGATTATGCTGGATGCGCCGGGTATCGTAGAGTTTGACCTGATCTCTATGATTCCGGAAGATGCGGTGGCAGGAATTTTTCGGAAGGATCTGTTTGAGGCACTACAGGCGATCAAACCGGGATTTGTGCGATTTCCGGGCGGCTGTATCGTGGAAGGTATCAGTCTGGACAACCGTTATTATTGGAAAAATACGGTAGGGGATGTGAAAGACCGACGTTATATCCCGAATCTGTGGGCCTTTGATGATGACTGGGGCAAAAATGATCCGATGACGAAACGACCAGACGCGCATTATGGTCAGTCTTTCGGACTTGGATTTTATGAGTATTTTCTGCTGTGTGAACTGTTGGGAGCAAAACCGCTTCCGGTGCTGAATATCGGCACGGCTTGTCAGTTCCGTTCCACAGAAATGGTGGATTCTGGCAGTGTGGAATTTGAGGAATATGTGCAGGATGCACTGGATCTCATTGAGTTTGCCAATGGTCCGGTGGACAGCAAATGGGGCGCATTGCGTGCAAAAATGGGGCATCCGGAGCCGTTTGGTATGGATTTCCTTTCTGTTGGAAATGAGCAGTGGGAGACACAGTATCTGGATCTGAGATACCGTTATGAGCGTTTTGAGGCAGCTATTCATGCAAAATATCCTGAAATTCGATTGCTTGGAACGGCGGGACCGTTCATGGAGTGTTCCATTACGGAGGATGCTTGGAAGTATTATCGGGAAAAAGCAAAGGAAAATCCGAATTTCAGCTATGCAGTGGATGAGCATTATTATGTCAGTCCGCAGTGGCTGTACGACCATGTGGCAATGTACGATGATTATCCGCGGGATGTGGCAGTTTTTGCAGGAGAATATGCGGCGCACACCGAGGCGCGGGAAAATTCCATGGAGAGCGCTCTGGCGGAAGCGGCATTGCTGACCGGCATTGAGAAAAATGCGGATGTGGTAAAACTTGCTTCTTACGCACCGTTGTTTAATCGGATCGGGCATAGTCAGTGGAAGCCGGATATGATCTGGTTTGATGACAGTGCGGTATATCTGACACCGAATTACTATGTGCAGAAGCTGTTTGCAAACCACAGAGGCAGTCATACAGTATTGTTGCATGATCAGGATGTCAACTTACGAAAAATAGGAATATATGTGTCGGTATCTATGGATGACAGTGAAAATGTCATTGTGAAAGCGGTAAATACAACGAATCAGAATTATGATCTGACGTTGGAAGATGCAGAAGGATTTGCGGTAAATGCGGTTGGAAAACAGTGGACACTGCAGGGAACCGGTGAGAGACCAGACGGATTACCGGAGAAATCTGTAGTGACAGAGCAGGAAATTCAGATTAAGGGAAGTGTAACACTGCCAGGGCAGAGTGTAGTAGTGGTGACTTACAGATTATAACGTGAGAGGAATATTTATGCTTGAAAACAAATTAGGAGTTACGAGTTCGGCAGAACTTGCACGGGAAGAGGAAAGAATCAGTAAGACAAAGGCTGTCGCATTGTTTGAAAAGGGGATTCTTGATAAACTTCCGGCGGGAAAATTTTCTTCCTTGCAGGAAATTCACCGATATTTATTTGAAGATATCTATGATTTTGCGGGAAAAGTGCGAACGGTGAATCTGGCAAAGGGAAATTTTCGTTTTGCGCCGGTGATGTATCTGCAGGCAGCACTTTAAAATGCCACAGTCTGATTTTGATGAAATTGTAGAGAAATATGTGGAGATGAATATTGCACATCTCTTCCGGGAGGGAAATGGACGCAGTACCCGTATCTGGCTGGATCAGATGCTAAAACATGAAATCGGAAAAGTTATAGATTGGAGCAAAGTGGATAAAGAAGATTATCTGCTTGCCATGGAGCGAAGTCCGATCAGAGATATAGAGATCAAGCATGTTTTGAAAAATGCATTGACAGATCAGACGGCGAGCCGTGAGATCTTTATGAAGGGCATTGATCACAGCTATTACTACGAAGGTTATACGACATATAAGGCAGAAGAATTATAAATAAAAACAGAGTGTCGAAAAATGATTCAGATAGGGATTGTTTTTCGGCACTTTTTTTGCCTTTTTAAAAGAAAAAACATTATGTAGAAAATGATTTTGCTTCAAAAAAGTGTATGTGAAGTAAGAAAAATGATGACAAACTAAATATTCGACTAAAATATTCAGATATATTTTTGTTAAAAACTGGACAAAGAAATAAGCAAAATGCACAAAAAAGAGAAGAAAAAATACAAGAATATGCCAAAAATGTGAATTTAAAGAAAGAAATAATTGACAAAAGCAAGGGGGGTAAAATACAACTAAATTAATTGAGAGAAAAATTTACTAAATAAATTCAATATTAGGGGGCGAAAAAATGTTTAATGTTCCAGAAGTAAAAGTGGGTGTGGTTGCTGTTAGCCGCGATTGTTTTCCGGAAAGTCTTTCTGTAAACAGAAGAAAGAACCTGATAAAAGCATATCAGGACAAATATGGAGGGGACAATGTTTATGAATGTCCAATCTGTATTGTAGAGAGTGAAATTCATATGATGCAGGCTCTGGAGGATATCCAGAAAGCAGGATGTAATGCTTTATGCGTATATCTTGGAAATTTTGGACCGGAGATTGCAGAGACGATGCTTGTGAAAAAATTTGATGGTCCGACAATCATTGTTGCAGCAGCAGAGGAAGAAAATCTAGTACAGGGACGTGGCGATGCTTACTGTGGAGTCCTTAATGCAAGCTACAATCTGGCACTGAGAAACACAAAAGCTTATATTCCAGAAGAACCAGTTGGCAGCGCGGAAGAATGTGCAGATATGATTCATGATTTTGTAGGAATTGCAAGAGCGCTCATCGGACTTTCTTCTTTGAAAGTGATCAGCTTTGGACCGAGACCATTAAATTTCCTAGCATGTAATGCACCAATCAAACAGTTTTACAATTTAGGGGTTGAGGTTGAAGAGAATTCAGAATTGGATCTGTTTGAAGCTTTTCATAAACATGCAGATGATCTTCGCATTCCGGAAGTTGTGGCAGATATGGAAAAAGAATTGGGAGATGGAAATAACAAACCGCAAATCTTACCGAAACTTGCTCAGTATGAACTTACACTTCTTGACTGGGTGGAAGCGCATAAAGGTGCATGCGAGTATGTGGTATTAAGTACAAAATGCTGGCCGGCATTCCAGACACAGTTCGGATTTGTTCCATGTTATGTAAACAGCCGTCTGGCAGGAAAAGGAATTCCGGTATCCTGTGAGGTTGATCTGTATGGAGCATTAAGCGAGTACATTGGTCAGTGCATCAGCGGTGATACAGTTACATTGCTTGATATCAACAATACCGTAACAGATGCAATTTATAATGAAGATATCAAAGGAAAATTTGATTATAGAAAAGGTGAGACGTTCATGGGATTCCACTGTGGAAACACATGTTCCACAAAACTGGTAAAACATTCCATGGAATATCAGATGATCATGGCAAGAAGTCTTCCAGAAGAAGTTACGCAGGGAACACTTGAAGGTGACATCATTCCGGGTGACATCACATTCTATCGTCTCCAGAGTACAGCCGATGGAAAATTAAGAGCTTATTTGGCAGAGGGCGAGGTGCTTCCGGTAGCAACAAGATCTTTTGGAGCAATCGGAATCTTCGCAATCAAAGAGATGGAAAGATTTTATCGCCATGTACTGGTTGAGAAAAATTATCCGCACCATGGAGCAGTTATGTTCGGTCACTTCGGAAAACAGTTATTTGAAGTGCTGAAATACATTGGTGTGGCACCGGAAGAAATCGGTTACAATCAGCCAGCAGGCATGCGTTACATTACAGAGAATCCTTACAGATAATAAATGGGGAAAAGAAATATGTATTACATAGGCGTGGATTTAGGAACTTCAGCCGTTAAACTTGTATTGATGCAGGGAGATGGCACAATCAAAAATGCAATCTCCAAAAGCTATGAATTATATTTCCCGCATCCGGGCTGGTCAGAACAGAAACCGGAAGACTGGTGGAAGGCAGCGATCGAGGGACTCAAAGAACTGACAACAGAGTGTGACAAAACTCAGATTGCAGGCATCAGCTTTGGTGGACAGATGCATGGGTTGGTAATCTTGGATGACAAAGATGAAGTGATTAGACCGGCAATCCTCTGGAACGATGGACGTACACAAAAGCAGACAGATTATCTGAATGAAGTGATCGGCAAGGACAAACTTTCAGAGTATACAGCGAATATCGCATTTGCTGGATTTACCGCACCGAAGATTTTATGGGTAAAAGAAAATGAACCAGAAAATTTTACAAAGATCTGCAAACTGATGCTTCCGAAAGATTACATTGCATACAAATTAAGTGGTGTACTCAGTACCGATTATTCAGATGCTTCCGGTATGTTATTGCTGGATGTCAAGAATAAATGCTGGTCAAAAGAAATGATGGATATCTGTGGTATCACAGAAGATGTGTTGCCGAAGTTATATGAAAGTTATGAAGTAACTGGAACTTTAAGATCAGAGATCGCAGCAGAGCTTGGATTCCCAGAGACATGTAAGATTGTTGCGGGAGCTGGCGATAATGCTGCAGCAGCAGTCGGAACTGGAACCGTGGGCGATGGAAAATGCAATGTGTCCCTCGGAACAAGCGGAACCGTATTTATCTCCAGCGAAAAGTTTTGTGTAGATCAGAAAAATTCCTTACATTCCTTTGCACACGCAGACGGATGTTATCACCTGATGGGGTGTATCTTAAGCGCAGCTTCCTGTAATAAATGGTGGGTAGAAAATATTATCGGAAGTAAAGATTATGATATAGTACTCGGCGGTATTTCTGAACTTGGTGATAACCCAGTGACATTCCTTCCTTACTTAATGGGAGAGAGATCACCACACAACAATCCGAATGCAAGAGGCATGTTTATCGGAATGTCAATGGATACGACACAGACACAGATGTCACAGGCCGTTCTGGAAGGCGTTGCATTTGCAATTCGTGATTCTTTCGAGATTGCAAAATCCCAGGGAATTCAGATTGAAAGGACAAAACTTTGCGGTGGTGGAGCAAAGAGCCGTATCTGGAGAAAAATCATAGCAAATGTCCTTGGAATCAAAGTGGATATTCTGAAAACAGAAGAAGGTCCGGGACTTGGAGCAGCGATGCTTGCAGCAGTTGCCTGCGGAGAATACGCAAGCGTAAAAGAAGCGGCTGACAAGATCGTAGAAGTAGTAGAAACCATTGAGCCGGAACAGAAAATTGTTGAGAAATACAATAAACAGTACAACAAATTTGTGCAGATGTATCCGACAGTTAAAGGTTTATACGAACTATAAGAGAATGTAACAGTGAAAGGACTGATACATAATATTAGAATTCAAGAGAGTGAATTCTAAATAAAAAAGGAGGAGCGACAAAATGAAAAAGAAAGTGATCGCAGCATTAATGGTAGCAGCTATGGCTGTTGGGCTACTTGCAGGGTGTGGTGGAGCGTCTAATGATAAAGGCGGCGCAACAGACAATGGATCAGCCACTGCAGAAACAAGCGATTCAGGAAGCAAGAGCGAGTCGACAGATGGGGTATTAACAAAAGTGGATCTCTCGGGGCAGGATATTTATGTAGGTATTGCGCCTGGTTCTGGTGGATCTGCATGGCGTGATCAGATGGTGAATGACATCACAGGTGTTCTTGATGAATATAAAGAAAGTGGAGACATCAAAGGATACAAAGTAGTAAATAATGCTACAAATGGTGATGCCAATGAACAGGTTCAGATTATTCGTGATTTTATTGATGATCCGCAGGTAAATGTGATCATGATCAACCCGAATGATACAACATCACTGAACGAGGCAGTTTTAGATGCAGAAGCAGCTGGAAAACTTGTAGTTGTTTATGACGCATCTATTACAGCAAAAGGAATCTTAAATGTATCTGTAGATCATTATCAGTATGCGTATGGTCCTACAAAGACATTGCTTGATATTATCGGCGGTAAAGGTACAGTAGTTGAGGTGTCTGGTCTTGATGGACATCCGGCTAACGTAATCCGTATCAAAGCAACTGACGATGCAATTGCTGAGTATCCAGACGTAACACTGGCTGCAAATCAGCCAGGTGGCTGGGATAATACAACATCCAAATCTGTGACAGCAGCAATCCTTGCTTCTGGTATCAAACCTGATGGAATCATTTCTCAGGATAATGGATGTTACGGTGTTCTGCAGGCTTGTATCGATGCAAACTACATTCCGAAGGTTGTTTCTGGTGATGGTTCCAAAGCATTCTTTACAGCTTGGAAAGAGTTAGTAGACAAAGGAGAAGATTTCAATGCAGTAGTAGTTCCAAACCCTCCAGGAATTGGTGCTACAGCAGCAAGAATCGCAGTTAAGATTGCTCAGGGTAAAGAGTTTGACGAGAGCCAGCTTACTGTTGAAGATGGCGTAGCTACATATGAGTATGTTGTTACAACTGTTTACACAAACGATAACTTTGATGAAGGTTGGGAAGTTGTAAAAGACTTTACAGACGAGCAGTGTATTGATGAATATATGACTGATGATGAGGCAAATGCTCTGTTTAAATAATTAACAGCCTTAATACAGCATAAATTCTGAGAAAGTCATAAACAGATACCGGGGCAGATGGGAAATTGCCCGTCGATCCCGGTTTTCTGCTTTTACACATTATTGTCGTGTTTTCGTTGAAACTAATAGAAAGAAAAAGTGAATGGCTTTTAAAGGGTAAACAAAATGAAAAATAAAATAATCCTTGAGGCGAAAAATATAGTAAAAGAATTTAATGGTGTTCCGGCTCTAAGTGATGGAAATCTTGTCTGCCGCAGCGGAAAGATTACCGGTTTGCTGGGTGCCAATGGTTCGGGTAAAAGTACTATTTCCAAATGTATTACAGGTGTATATCACAAAAACAACGGTACTATCACATACCTTGGAAAAGATGTAAACTTTAAAAACCCGATGGATGCCAAAAAAGCAGGAATTGCGATGGCATTCCAGAATCTGAGCCTTTTACCGGATCTGACTGTATGGCAGAATATTGTAATGGGATTTGAGAAGAAGAAAGGCTTTTTTCTGGATGATTCCGATGCAAAACATACGGCTGCCAAAATTTTGGAAGATTTCGTACCGGGCTTTGATTACAACAGAAAAGTCTCTGAGCTTAGTCCTTCAGAGATGCAGATTGTGGAGGTGGCAAAAGCAATCTCGCAGGAACCGAAAATGCTGATTCTTGATGAGCCGACAGCCGCACTGGAACAATCACAGGTTGAGATTTTGTTTAAATACATGAGAATGCTTGCAGACCGAGGAGTCGGTATGGTATTTACTTCTCACAGAATGTGGGAAGTAATGGATATCTGTGATGATATCATCGTTTTCAAAAATGGTGAAGTTGTTGGCAGATTAGACTTTGATAAAGATGAAAAAGACGCAGATGTGATCATCCAGATGATTACCGGAGAAAAGAAAGTTGTCTCTGAGAAGCGTACATATAAAGAAATCCCTGATGAAAGAACCATTGATATTGAACACTTGAATTACAAGGGGATTTTAAAAGACATTTCTCTTCATATTAAAAAAGGTGAAGTACTTGGAATCGGCGGATTGTCCGGTCAGGGGCAGGAAGAATTACTTCTTGCGATCTCCGGTGATTACAAAGATATGAAGTCCAAGATTAAAGTAAATGGAGAAGAAGTATTACTGAATGCGCCGCATAAAGCAATTGAGCGTGGGATCCTCCTGATTCCGGGCGACCGTCAGAAGGAAGGTCTGATGATGCAGAATAGCATCTATGAGAACCATATTCTTCCGAAGGCAGCATTAAAGAGAGAGCCATTCGTTCTTCCGAAGAAGAAATACAGAGAAGAATGTCTGGAATCAAAAAAGATTCTTTCTACCAAGTCAGATGGTATTGAATGTCCGGTATCCAGTCTTTCTGGTGGTAATGCACAGAAAGTTGTTATGGGAAAATGGCTGCAGGTAGAATCTTCGCTGATTGTACTTTCTGATCCGGCAAAAGGTGTTGATGTAGGTGCGAAAAAGGATATGTACGATATTGTACAGAACATCGTGGATGAGAAGCATATTTCCGCACTGCTCTATGCCAGTGATAATGAAGAGCTGATTGATAACTGTGACCGTGTGCTTGTAATGCATGAGGGAAGTATCGTAGGTGAACTTGTTGGTGATGAGATTACAGATGAGGCACTGGTTGAACTCTCCATGAAGGGTAATCACAAAGAGGAGGAAGCATAAACATGAATACAAAGAAAAAATCTGTTCCTGCTTTCGTCAGAAAACCGGAGTTTGTTACAATCATAATTTTAATCGTAATGATCATTGTTGTAGCAGCACTGCAGGGAAACTTTTTTGCACCGTCATCACTTCAGAATATGATCATTTCCTGGACACCGATCATTCTTCTTACAATCGGACAGGCAGTTGTAATTATTTCCGGTGGCTTGGATATGTCCAGTGGTAATGCAATGGCATTTATGCTCTGTATTCTTGCAGGTATTATGAAATCAGCAACACCGGGAAGAGGCGTGATCGCATTACTGATATGTTGTCTGGCAATGGTTGGTATTGGTCTTTTAAACGGTGTATCCGTTGCATACTTTAAACTTCCACCAATTATTGCAACATTTGCAACATCTTATATTTACCTTGGAGCCGCATTGTTTATCATGCCATCTCCGGGCGGCAGTTGTGCAAACTGGATGCGAGTTTTCTACAAATTCAGCTCGGTTGAGAATATGCCGGCAGCTTTAAAAGCGTTTGGTGACAAGATTCCAACAGGCGTACTGATGATTGTTGGTGTTATCGTACTTTGGTACATCATCAGCAGAAAGAAACTTGGGCGTTATATCTATGCTGTAGGTTCTGATCGAAATATCGCATATGACAGTGGCGTTAAAACAGTAAAAGTTCAGATCATGGCTTACGTATTTGATGCATTCTGCTGTATGCTGGCAGCGCTGTTCCTTGTAGGACAGAACCAGTCAGGTAGTGCCCGTCTTGGTGATGCATTAACTCTGAAGAGTATCGCATCAGCAATTGTCGGAGGTGTTTCACTGGCAGGTGGTACAGGTAATGTATATGTAGCCATTGGAGGTGCAGCAATCATCAGTTTGGTATCAAAACTAATCTCTTTCTCCGGCATCAACAGTGATTATCAGACCCTGGTAAGTGGAATTATTCTTCTGGTGGCAGTATCCAGTTCCGCAATTATCAGACTGGTGAAAACACTTACAGCAAAGGAGGGCAAAGAGAATGAATAATACAGCAGCAAATGGCTCAAAATCATTTATCAAGAAAAATTCAAGCCTGATCCTTTGCATTATCCTGATCGTTATCCTGTTCGTTATGGGAAATGCGATCACCGGTGGACAGTTCGCTTCCGTAGGATCGACTGTTAAGTTCGCAGCATTAATTGCAATCTTCGGTCTTGGTCAGATGTTGATCATCTGTACAGGTGGTGACATCGATCTGTCCGTTGGTTATACAGCAACATTAGTATCCTGTGTAACAGCAGGTATGATGGACGGTTCCAACATGAACCTCTGGAAAGCAATCCTATTTGCTCTGATGGTTGGTATCATCGTTGGTCTTGTTAATGGATTCATGACAATTTATGCAAGAATTCCTTCGTTGGTTGTAACACTGGCAATGTCTCAGATCCTTCAGGGTATTGTAGATATTTACTCAGCCGGCGCAAGTATCGGTGGTGAGCCAAGTCCATGTCTGAAATGGCTGGCAGGTCAGCAGACCGGTCCGGTTCCGAACATCGGATTCTTGCTGATAATCATGACAGTAGTCGTAATGTGGCTCCTGTACAAAACAAAATTATCCAGTTTATACGTGGCAACTGGTGCAAACCCAAGAACAGCACATCTGTCAGGTGTAAAGGTTAATCTCATCAGAATGTCTTCTTTCGTTGTCTGCAGTATCATTGCAGCAATGATGGGGCTGATCCTTCTTGGTAACCTGGGAATGGCATTCAAAGATATGGCATCTACTTATGTAATGCCAAGTATCGCAGCTGTAGTGATCGGTGGCGTATCAATCAAAGGTGGTCAGAGAAACTATATTGGAGTTATTCTTGGAGCAATCGTACTCCAGACACTGACAAACCTGTTTGTAGCGCTTGGTTACGGCGACAGCGGTAAGTATTTAGGATCCGGAATTATTCTGCTTCTCATGTTAATCGTATATGTTCGTGAGAAGACAAGCAGATAATTTTTCAGATACAATATTTTTTAATCTTAAAGAAAGAGGTGTAAGGTATGGACAACAAAGTAAGAGTTGCGGTAGTTGGATTAGGATTTGGAGGAGAGTTTGTACCGATTTATCAGGCGTATGAAAAAACAGAGTGTGTAGCTGTTTGTCGTAGAAATGAAGAGGAATTAAACAAATTCGCAGATGCGCATGGGGTAGAGAAACGTTACACAGACTATGACGAGTTATTAAAAGATCCTGATATTGATGCAGTACATATCAACACAGATTTACTTTCACATTATACTTTTGTAGAGAAAGCATTAAAAGCAGGTAAACATGTTGCTTCTACCGTTCCTATGGGAATGACAGTTGAAGAGTGTGAGAACATTTGTAAACTGGAGAAAGAAACTGGTAAAGTATATATGCTGATGGAGACATCCATCTATACAAGAGAGTTCTTATATTTTAAGAGCTTATATGAGAAAGGTGATATCGGACGTTTGCAGTTCCTTCGAGGATCTCATCAGCAGAATATGAGTCTTCCGGGATGGCCATCCTACTGGTATGGTATGCCACCAATGCATTATCCGACTCATGCGATTGCTCCACTTTCTGAAATCCTTCGTAAACCGATTAAAACGGTTCGCTGTATTGGTTCCGGACGTATTCGTGAAGAGTATGTTGAAAAGTATAATTCTCCATTTGCAGCAGAGTCTGTGCAGTTAACATTTGCAGATTCTGACGTGGCAGGTGAGGTTACACGTACATTATTTGATACAATTCGTCAGTATCGAGAAAGTTTTGATTTCTATGGTTCCAAAGAATCATTTGAGTGGGAGCAGTGTGTAGGTGAAGGTCCAGTTATCTATACAGGTATTGAAGGTGCAGAACATATTCATGTACCGGATACAGATTATATGCTTCCTGATTCTATTAAAAAGTTCAGTTTGAAGAACCAGATTGAAGATCAGGATCATGTATCCTTTATTCAGGGGGATGGACATGGTGGATCTCATCCGCATATGATTCGTGAGTTTATTGATGCAATCCTTGAGGGCAGACCAGCTCATGTAAATTCTGTTGTAGCAGCTAACTGGAATGTAGCCGGAATTCTGGCTCACGAGTCTGCTATGAGAGGTGGAGAAATTATTGAAATGCCAGACTTCACTCAGTTTTAAGAGTTAAAAAGTATATGATTATCCGAAGCTGGTGTAAACCAGCTTCGGATAATCGAATTAAAAAATCTTATTAGTATAATAAAAAGGAGATCGTTATCATGAAAAAATATACAGGAAAAGAATTCTTTGTAAATACAAAACAGTGTGAGACACAGAAATTCCCTTGGGGAACACTTCAGTGGACAATTGAGCCACGTACAACAGGTACAGACAATATGACAGGTGGTATTGTTACTCTGCTTCCGGGATTAGGACACAGTCAGCATAGCCATGAATGTGATGAGATTTTGTATATGATTGATGGAAAAGATTGTGAACAGTATATTATTCTGGAAGATGGTACAAGAATCTCTGAATTGATGCAGCCAGGCGATTTTGTACGTATTCCGGCGCATCTTGAGCATGGAACCGTAAATGGACCGGATATGACTACACATATGGTAGCTGTATATCAGGTTCCAGGCTCCGAAGCAGCTCTTGGAAAACAGGCAGATGAAATTATTCCGCCAGAAGAATAAAATGATTTACTCTCCAATTAAAAGTAGATTTCTTCCTCATGATAGGGATAATATATAATCTCTACAGGCAGACTCAATGGCAACGGTAGTTGCTGTTGGGTCTGTTTATTTTGCTCTATATTATGAAATAAGCACAGTCAGTGACCGTGCTTATTTTTGTATGAAAAAGAATCTTATGTAGTTTCGCGTTCTACCAATTTTGTGGAAACATAAACGAGGAGTGTTCCGTCGTTAATGCATTCTGCACCGGAGTAGAACTCTGTGATGCGATTGTGGAGGAGATTAACCGCTGTTTTGCCAATCATCTCTTTATCTACATTGATGGCAGTAAGAGGAGGTTCCACCATCGAACACAAAGGCATGTTATCAAATCCGATAACTGCGACATCTTCTGGAATCCGATAGCCATGTGCTTTTAGTGCGCGAGTGCATGCCGTTGCAATTACATCATTATCTGCAAGTAAAGCACGGGGTGGCTGATTATTATTGAGCCACTCACTCATATCGTTATATGCTTTCAGGGAAGAAATGCCTACATCGATCATAATATAATTCTGATCAAGTGCTGCCTCTTTGCAGGCATTGAAAAATCCTTCCTGACGTCTGCGAAAGTTATCAATTTTGGATTTGGAACGCAAGTAACCAAGATCTGTATATCCTTTTCCTAAAAGGTACTTTGTGGCATTGTAAGAGCCGCGGTAATTATCTGTAACAACACAGTCAATACCAAGAGCTTCGATATAGTTATCGACCAATACCATGGGAAGGTTAAGATCAAACAGTGGGCGCAACTCTTCTAACCGAGAACGTTCAATAGATGTTCCGAGAATGATCAGTCCCGTAACATCTGCAGAAATTGCATTTAATTGTAATGTTGGATCTTCGTCGGCGCGATAATAACTTACAAGAACATTGTATCCATATCGTTTTGCATATTTTTCGATTCCTTGCAGTATGTAGGAATAGAAAGTGGTTTCTTGAATGATTTCACGCTGATTGCTTAAAAAAATAACAAAGCGAATATTTTGTGGTCCGGCAGTTGTAACTTTTTGTTTTGCATAACCCAGCCTTTCTGCTTCTGCAAGAACAAGTTCTCTTGTACTGTCACTGACACCGGGTTTGCCGTTTAGAGCCAATGATACAGCAGATGGAGACAGGTTAAGTTTTTCTGCAATTTTTTTTGCTGTGATAGCCATCTTTTTTCTCCATAAATTATTTATTCTAAGTTGTAATTAAAACTCAAACGTACTAAAATATAACTTTATTATACACTAAAATTTATATAAAGGGAAGAAAAAATATAACTTTTTGATCAAAAGATATATATGCAAATTTATATGATCAAAACATTTACATAAAAAAACTGCTGTACCAATGTTGATACAGCAGCTTGTAATGCATAAAATTAATTGTGCTAATAATGACTTAAGATTAAGCCTCTGCGATAGCACCTGTAGGACATGTACCTGCGCAAGCGCCGCAATCGATGCAAGCGTCAGCATCGATCTGGTACTGAGCATCTCCTTCAGAAATAGCACCTACTGGACATCCACCAGCACATGCGCCACACATTACACAAGAATCGCTAATTACGTATGCCATAATTTTTTTCCTCCTAAAAAAATACTTGTTCGTTAAGCTCTCATAAGCTTTCACTCATAATAATATAAAAAAACAAGAATTGCAAGCGTTCTCTGAGACAAAACGATCAATAAGGGTATTTTTTAGTGATTGTATTGAACTTAATACATATTGACACTTGAGTTAGTATATGCTATCATAGATATTGAGTAAGTTTTCCTGTTTGGAATAAAGGGAAAACTTGCTCATTTTTATTTTAATTTGGAAAACTTCATGAATTATTCAGAAAAATCATCTTGCAACGTTAAGATAGATGATATAATATGTATATTTAGCAAGGAAAATATGACAGGGACTTTGTGCGCTTTTTTAACATAAATCTGGCAATTTCTGCCAGAAATGGAGAAAGAAGGATGAAAAGTATCCGTCAGGATGTTATACCATGGGAGAGATAGATATGTTAAATTACAAAAAATATAAAAGAGTTCCGGTATTACATTACCCGGAGCGTGAATGGCCGGACAGAGAGATTGAGCATGCACCGCTTTGGTGCAGCGTGGATCTGCGCGATGGAAATCAGGCTCTGATCGATCCGATGAATGTAGAAGAAAAAATGGAAATGTTCCAGCTGCTGTTAAAACTTGGTTTTAAGCAGATCGAGATTGGTTTTCCGGCAGCATCTCAAATTGAGTATGATTTTTTACGAAAATTGGTAGATGAGAATATGATTCCGGACGATGTACAGGTTCAGGTTCTGACACAGTGCAGAGAGCATCTGATCGACCGTACGTTTGAGGCAATTCAGGGAATCAAGAATGTAATTGTTCATATTTACAATTCGACTTCTGTACTTCAGCGTGATGTGGTTTTTCATAAAGATAAAGAAGCAATTAAACAGATTGCCATTGATGGAACAAAAATGGTAAAAGAGCGTGCTGCAAAATTTGACGGAAATATCCAGCTGGAGTATTCCCCGGAGAGCTTTACCGGTACAGAAGTAGAATTTGCACTGGATATTTGTACTGCTGTTCAGGATATCTGGCAGCCGACACCGGAGAACAAGATTATCTTCAACCTTCCGGCAACTGTCGAGATGAACACACCAAACGTATATGCAGATCAGATTGAATGGATGCATAAACATTTCAAAAACAGAGATTCTATTATATTAAGTGTACATCCGCACAATGACCGTGGAACAGGTATTGCCGCTACAGAGCTGAGCCTGCTGGCAGGAGCTGACCGTGTGGAGGGTACTTTATTCGGAAACGGAGAGCGTACCGGTAATATTGACGTGCTGAACGTGGCATACAATATGTTTTCACAGGGTATCGATCCGGAGCTTAACATTGAAAATATAAAGGAAATCGTTGATGTATATGAGAGATGTTGCAAGATGGACATCGATATGCGTCATCCGTATGCAGGAAAACTTGTATTTACTGCATTTTCCGGTTCTCATCAGGATGCCATCAACAAAGGTGTGCATGCACTGCGTGAGCGTAATACCGGCATCTGGGAGGTTCCGTACCTTCCGATCGATCCGGCAGATATCGGCAGAGAGTACGAGCCGGTGGTTCGTATCAACAGCCAGTCCGGAAAAGGCGGTGTAGCTTTCGTTATGGAATCTATGTATGGCTATAAACTTCCGAAGGAAATGCACAAAGAGTTCGCGGATGTTATTCAGAAAATGTCTGAGGAAAAAGGCGGCGAGATCGCACCGGAGCAGATCTTCGATGCATTCAAACATGAATATATCGCACTGGATGATCCGTTTGAGTTCAAGAAAATCCGCGTGGAGGATGTCAACGACAAAGACTGCGTGGCAACCATTGATTTTAAATATAAGAAAAAACCATACCATATTGAAGCAAAAGGTAACGGCCCGCTGGATGCTGTTAAGACAGCAATCAACAAAGAATTTGACCTTGATGTACGCGTCATGAACTATTCTGAGCATGCACTTGGATCCGGTTCCCATGCGAGAGCAGCTGCTTACATTGAGATGATGGATAATCGTACCGGAAAAGTCCTGTTCGGCGCAGGTGACAGCTCCAATATCACAAAAGCAACAATCCGTGCATTCTTCAGCGGATTGAACCGTTTAGCTACAAAATAAGAGACAGATACTTGAAATTAAGACGAGGGATGCTATGAATCGAAAGAAAAAGTATGGCTGGTGGAAGCATATAGATTTTATGATCATTGATCTGATCTGTATTCAGATTGCATATGTGGCTTCTTACTTCTTCCGGCATGACACACTGCAGCTTTATCGTGAGACGAGTCTGTATGCACACGTAAACATATTGCTGATCATTATTGATCTCTGTTATGTGTTGCTGCGTGGAACTTACAAAAATATTTTAAAACGTAGTTTTATCAGGGAGATAGAATCCGTTCTGGTCCACAACATTATCATGTGGGGCCTGGTTATGGCATATCTGTATGTGACGAAGCAGGCATTCTGGTTTTCCAGACAGGTATTCCTGACCTCCTTTGGATTTACGATCATTTTCATGCTGGTAGGCAGATTTTTGTGGAAGCTGAACATTCGACGGATTGTATGGAAAGGAAAAAATCAGCCAAACTTCCTGGTAATCAGCACGGAAGAATATGCGACAGAGATGGTTCGCCAGTTTTCTAACCGTATGTACAACGGATTTAATCTGGCAGGTCTGGCGATTATGGACCGGGATCTTGAAAATGGAAAGATTGAAGGAATTTCGATTGTATGTAACAAGGACAATCTGCTGACTTATATTCAAAAAAATGTCATTGATGAGGTTATGATCAAACTGACTCAGGATGACAAGGAAGTAAATGAACTGACATGGACGCTGCTTCAGATGGGCGTGGTTGTGCATATTGCACTGGATTATACGGATGATGCACTCCCGAACCGGACCATTGAGCGAATTGGTGGTTATACCTGTATGACAACCAGTATCAATACAGCAAGCAGTATTCCAATGGGATTAAAGCGACTGACAGATATTGCAGCAGGTATTGTGGGCTGTGCGATCACCGGTATTGCTTTTGTTTTCGTGGCACCGCTGATCTATAAGGCGTCACCGGGACCAATCTTCTATTGTCAGGAACGTGTCGGAAAAAATGGACGCAGGTTTAAGATGTACAAATTCCGTTCCATGTACATGGATGCGGAAGAACGTAAAAAAGAGCTGATGGCACAGAATAAGATGCAGGGTAACATGTTTAAAATGGACAATGACCCGCGTATCATCGGCAGTGAAAAAGGTCCGGGCAAGGGAATTGGAAATATTATCAGATCCCTGAGTATTGACGAACTTCCGCAGTTTTACAATATTCTCAAAGGTGACATGAGTCTTGTGGGAACCCGCCCTCCTACGGTGGACGAGGTTGCAGAATATGATCTGCATCACAAAGTCCGCCTAAGCATGAAACCAGGGCTGACCGGTATGTGGCAGGTAAGCGGACGAAGCGAGATTACAGACTTTGAAGAAATTGTTCGTCTGGATGCTTATTATATCGAAAACTGGAGTTTGAAACTGGATCTGAAAATTATTTTAAAGACATTTAAAGTCGTTTTTGCAAAAGAAGGCGCAGAATAAAAAATTACGAATCGTACATGGTGTACAGGAGGTATTTGATGAAAAAATATGATTATCTGATCGTAGGAGCAGGATTATTTGGTGCAGTATTTGCACACGAGGCAAAGGCAGCAGGAAAGAGCTGTCTGGTCATTGACAAACGGAACCATATTGCAGGAAATATTTACACTGAGAAAGTACATGATATTGATGTTCACCAGTATGGTGCACACATTTTCCATACTTCCAATGAGACGGTATGGAATTATGTAAACAGCTTTGCAAAATTTAACCGTTATACCAATTCACCGGTTGCAAATTACAAAGGTGAGATCTACAATCTTCCATTCAACATGAACACCTTTAACAAACTTTGGGGTGTTGTAACGCCGAAGCAGGCACAGGAGAAGATCGAAGAGCAGAAAGCAGCTTTCCATGTGGAAAATCCGCAAAATCTGGAAGAACAGGCAATCAGTCTGATCGGACCGGATGTATATACAAAACTGGTAAAAGGCTATACCGAGAAGCAGTGGGGAAAACGTGCTACAGAGCTTCCGTCATTTATCATCAAACGTCTGCCGGTTCGTTTTACTTATGACAACAATTACTTCAATGACGATTATCAGGGAATCCCGGTAGAGGGATACACCAAGATGATTGAGCGCATGTTGGATGGCGTAGAAGTGAAACTGGAAGAGGACTTCCTGAAAAACAAAGACTCCTGGATGGAGCAGGCGGACAAGATTGTTTATACCGGTATGATTGATGAGTATTACAATTACTGCTACGGAGAATTAGAGTACCGTTCCCTGAAATTCGAGACAGAAGTCATCGAAGGTGAAGAAAACTATCAGGGAAATGCAGTTGTAAACTACACAGAGTATGAAGTGCCGTTTACACGAATTATTGAGCATAAACATTTTACTTATGGCACACAGCCGGATACCGTTATTACCAGAGAGTATCCACAGACATGGAGCAAAGGGGACGAGCCTTATTATCCGATGAATGATGAGAAAAATCTGAAACTCTATGAGCAGTATACAGAACTTGCAGCAAAAGAAGGAAATGTGATCTTTGGCGGTCGACTTGGTATGTACAAATACTATGACATGGATGATACCATCGAGGCAGCATTAGACTGTGTACAGGCAGAACTTGCAAAATAAAGAAGCATATTGTTACAGTACAAGGAATCTATGGACTGTAGCAGTAAATTATATCAGGCGGCAGGACAGACGAAGTCTGGATTGCTGCCTGCTTTATTGTCTGATAGAAAATTATGTTGAATTTTTTATCAAGCATAGAGTGAAACATGCGACATTGAGGAATATCAGTGAGTGATTGCTCTGCATAGACGGCGGAGTTAGATAGGAGAGACACGTGACAGAATTATCATTAATTGTACCATGCTATAATGAAGAACAGAATGTGGAGGCTTTCTATGCCAGATGCTTAGAAGTTTTTTTGCCGGAAACATTTGAAGTCGTTTTTGTAAATGATGGCAGTAAGGATGGCACATATAGAAAATTACAGATTTTACATGAGAAATACAGCAACATTCTGGTAGTGAACTTTTCCAGAAATTTCGGTAAAGAATCTGCCATTTATGCAGGATTGAAGTATGCCACCGGAACCTATATTTCTATCATTGACGCTGATCTTCAGCAGGATCCGGAAATTGTCCGGAACATGGTAAAAATTCTGGATGAAAAGCCAGAAGTGGATGTGGTTGCGGCTTATCAGGCACAACGTCATGAAGGAAAGCTGATGGGATGGTGCAAAGATCGTTTTTACAAATTTATCAACCGTCTGAGTGAAGTGGACTTACGGGAAAATGCCAGTGATTTCAGAACGTTCCGTTCAAATGTGCAGGAAGCCTTACTTGGAATGCCGGAGTATTTTCGGTTTTCTAAGGGGTTATTTTCCTGGGTTGGATTTGAGACGGAATATATTCCGTACGAGGCGGCGGAGCGTTTTGCAGGTACGACGAAATGGAATTTTGCGAAGCTGTTTAAATACGCGATGGAGGGAATTGTGTCATTCTCTACCGTACCGCTGCAGATCGCAACATTTTGTGGGGCTATTGTGTCTGCCATTGCCATTATTTACGGTATCATTATCATTGCACAGACACTCATCACGGGAATTGATGTGCCGGGTTATGCGACCACTATCGTTGTCGTGCTGTTTTTGGGCGGCGTGCAGCTTCTGGTGATGGGAATACTGGGTGAATATCTGGCAAAAACCTACGTTCAGGGCAAACATCGACCGGTCTATATTGCAAAAAATGTGTTAGAGAAAGAGACTGTAGATATAGACGAAGAATCTGTGCAGAAACACGAGAAAAATGTGGTTAAAAAATAGAAACTTATTATGTGATGTGAAGTATGTGTCAAGTTTCACATCTGTTTGAGTTGAACGAATACTGTTAGTCGAAAGGAAAAATAAATTGGAACAGAAGAAAGAAGATATTTTTGACCGGCTGATGCATCTGCCTGGACTTCGGATTTTTGAGAAATTTTATAAGAAAAACAAAGAAATGCTGTTATATTTGTTGTTTGGTGGTCTAACAACGATAGTCAGCATTGGTACTTATGCCTGGTTTAATGTAGGGATGCACATTAATGAGTTGATCGCAAATATTATTTCATGGATTTTTGCAGTTACTTTTGCTTATATCACAAACAAAATCTGGGTGTTTCAGTCAAAGTCGACAGGGTTTGCTGCTGTATGTCAGGAGATGGCAAAGTTCTATGGTGGACGTCTGGCAACACTTGGTGTGGAAGAATTGATTTTGTTTGTTTTTATCACTTTATTACATGGAAACAGTGTGTTTGTAAAATTTGCGGCGCAGATCGTCATTCTTGTGTTAAATTATATTATTAGTAAAATTTTTGTGTTTAAAAATAAAAAATAGTGAATAGATACAGTTTACCTGTTGTATAAAACGTGTAGAAGGTAAGCTGTTTTTATCTCAGTCGAGAAGACTCCCACTTCTGCAAGTGGTGAGTAATAACAAGTCTTTCTCAGTGGGAGTACAATCTCCGACTGAGATAAACGCTCTGCGCGGATGTGCAGTGATTCTGAGATGAATATGTCAGCTTACGCTGACCAGAATCATGCACCAAGTCTTACGTGCGTTCGACTTGAATTTTTATAAAAGCATATTACGTAAATTTCTAAATAAAAAATAAAATCTATGGATGCTAAATTGACATAGAATACCCAAGGTGCTATAATTCCTCCCCGATGTGTCGATAAAAGATATGTAAGGCACCATCAAATTATTGAAAAAACTTTCAGATAAAATAAAGAGGTAAAATAAGATGACGTTTTATCAAGAATTACAATTGAATCAGGCTGGATCTAAGGCGGTGATTCGCAATTGTACAGATAAAAAAGAAAAACTGCGCCATATAGCAATTTATTTGTTTAAAATTTTTATAACAATGGTATTCTGTATGGCAGTTGTGATTGGATTCAGCAAAATTTTTGGCAATGGCAACAGTATTGTCGGCGTTGTGGTGCTGCTTTGTGTGATGGCATTTCGGTTTGCTGATTTCGGCATCCGGACACCACATGCCATGGGAGCACTGGTGATCATGTTTGCAATTCTGACTTTTGGTCCCCGTCTGGCAAATGCCGGTGGACTGGTCCAGGAGTTTCTTGTGAACACGGTCTGCATTTTGATTTTGATGGTACTTGGCTGCCACAATGTGGTGATGTTTAATCACTCCACACTGCTGCTGAGTTATCTGCTTTTGTACGGTTATGATGTGACCGGAGAGTTGTACATTCAGCGACTGATCGCTATGGGAATCGGTGCAGCAGCGACATTGATCGTATATTACCGGAATCATCATAAAAAAGTTTATAAGCGAAGTTTGAAAGATGTTTTTCAGGAATTCGATATGCATTCTCTGCGTACAAGATGGCAGATCACCATGGTATTTGGCGTGACAACGGCTATGCTGATTGCCGGATTACTGCATATTCCGCGTCGGATGTGGATCGGAATCGCGGCGATGTCTATTCTGGTGCCGTTTCACGAAGATGCGAAGCAGCGTGCCAAAGCCAGAGTTCCTGGCAATATTGTTGGATGCTTCGTATTTCTGGCACTGTATTATTTCCTGCCACCGTCCATTTATAATTATGTAGGTGTGATTGGAGGAATCGGTGTGGGACTTTCCGCGACTTATGGATGTCAGGCAATTTTCAATACCTTTGGGGCGTTATCTATTGCTGTTGGAATCCTTGGATTGCCAGGGGCAATATTCTTCCGAATTTTTAATAACTTTTTTGGAGCTGTGTATGGAGTGATTTTCGAGCGTGGCTTCGGAAGGGTACTGGATCGGGTTTCGGTGGATTCCCGGGGACCGAAACGAAGTGTAGAGTGCAGTGATTCTGAGAAGAATATGTCAGCTTTCGCTGACCAGAATCACGCACCAAGTCTCACGTGCGTTCGACTTGAACAAAAAATAAAATAATTTAAGACAAAATCGGAGAAAATTTTCTCCGATTTTGTCATTTCAGTTATAAGATCTTAACGATGGGTCGTCCGAAAGGTCACAAAACGGAAGTGTTTGTCAAGTTTTTCCCCAACAATGCCGATGACTTTTCCCATGGTGAAAGCCGCCAGTACCGTTCCGATACCAAGTCCTTTGATGCGTCCGATACCGATGAAAGTGATTAGTGCTGTTGTTGCCAGACAGATAACATCGAAGGATATTTTTACTTTGGAGTATTTAAAGTTTTTGATCGCAGACAATTCTCTTGGAAAGAGGTCTGTCGGAATGATCGGCAGTCCGCAGCGGTTGGAAAGTGCGATTCCGAGGCAAAGCAACAGATAACTGATGACAAAGTACAGGATGCGCATTGGAATGTTATAAGGAAGAATGGAAATCCAGCCTTCGTGTACATCCAGCATCATACTAAAGGCGAAACCAACCACGAAACTGAGCAGATATTCGGCTACGAAGCGTTTCCGAAGAATCATTAGTGAAGCAATTAAGATTGCCTGAAAAATATATGTCCATGTTCCAAGAGAAAGGAATGGAAATACTTCGGAAAATGCGTAAGGTACACTGGAAATGGCAGAAATTCCGGAGCCGGAATAAAGCATCAGCACCACGCCGAAACTGTTCATTATAATTACCAGAAGCAGGGCTAATTCCCCGCGAAAAATGTGTCTTTGATCCTGTGAATATGTATCATCCATGATCATACCTCCAATTAGTTTTTGGCAGTACATACACCAACTGCACACCCGAGTTTAGCACTACAGGAAGATGTGTTCAAGTCTCTATTTGGTCACTAGTGCATCCGCCGAAATTCCAGTGGTGTCATGCCGGTTGCTTTTTTGAACATGGAAATAAAATGACTGGTGTCGGAAAAACCTGTCATGCTGGCAATGTCCTGTACTTTCAGGTATGTGTTGACCAGTATAAGTTCTTTCGCTTTGTTGATACGGTGCATTGTCAGATATTCATACACGGAGCAGGAAAAAAAGCGTCGGAATAAACGGGAAAGGTATTGCGGTGAGACAAATACTTTTTCACTTAGCGCCTGCGCGGTCAGATCTGAAGCAAAGTTTGTTTCTATTTCCTGCACAACGGGTATGATATAGCGTTGATAAAGTGGATCCTGCATGTGGGTCGGTCCGTTGACGCAGTCCGTAAAGTTTAGCAGCAGGTTATAGCAGTTGGCAGACAGAAATTTGCTGTCCTGCTGTCCATGTGCGGCAATCTCATCTACACAGGTGGCAATCTGAGCAGCAATCTGCTGCCCCTGTTCTTTTTCAATCCAGATGACACTTCTGTTTTGTACCATTGCAGAGATACTTGATTCTAGTGTTCCGGTAAAGGTAACAAAAGCGTTGATCCATAGATCAGATTTCTTTTTGTAAGAATGTGGAATGGAAGGCGCGATGAGAAAACCTTCATTTTCACGCAATTCGTAAATGTTTCCCTGAATCTCAATCTGTCCGCATCCGGATTCTGTCTGCAGATAATGGTAATGCGGATAACCTTCCGGACGGCAGGTTTCTTCTTCAATCCAGTGATTTCCGATGGAGTCAAACATAAACGGTGCACTTACGGGTGTGTTTCTGAAATAAATTGGCATAATATTCTCCTGAAAAGTAAATTGGTATCTAATCAGTGTTTTTATAAAGCAAATATCGACAGCAATAGTTGTTTGACATAGATACTGATGATAATATTTGTTTCGAAATGTTATATTTTTTAGCGAAACGTATTATACACCTATAGAACAAAATCTGCTATACTAAATATACTTAGAGCAGTAGAGAATACGATTTATCAGGAGGAGGAAATAATGAAACAGTTTGATTACGCAATGGTAAAAGATCCGGAATATTTTCGTGATGGTCGTCTGGATGCACACTCCGATCATGTGTATTATGCAACTGAGGAGGAAGCATGTGATAAAGAGACATCCTATCGTGAGTCTCTGAACGGACTCTGGAAATTCCAGTATGCGAGAAATTATGAGAGCGCGATCCCGGGATTTGAGACAGAGGAATATTCCTGCAAAGACTGGGAGGACATCTATGTACCGGCTCATATCCAGATGGAAGGCTACGATGCGCCACAGTACGCAAATGTGCAGTATCCGTGGGAAGGACATGAGGACATTCATCCGGGCGAGATTCCGACACATTTTAATCCGACAGCAAGTTATGTAAAATATTTCACTGTTCCGGAGCAGATGAAAGGAAAACGTTTATTTATTTCTTTCCAGGGCGCAGAGAGTGGAATTGCTCTGTGGCTGAATGGAAAATTTGTGGGATACAGTGAGGATTCCTTTACGCCGTCTGAGTTTGAACTGACCGAGTATGTAAAAGAGGGCGAGAATAAACTGGCCGCTCAGGTATTTAAATGGACCGCCAGCAGCTGGTGTGAGGATCAGGATTTTTACCGTTTTTCCGGTATTTACAGAGATGTATATCTCTATACTGTTCCGGAAGTTCATGTAAATGACCTTCGCATTCGTGCAATTCCGGAAGAGTCACTGACAAGTGCAACCCTTGAATTAGTGACAAAAACATGGGGAAGCGGAACATTAAAGATTCTTCTCTCTAAAGACGGTGAAGTAATTCTGGAAGATAGCAAAGAGATTTCCGATGAGGATACATTTACATGGAGAGTGGATGCTCCGGTACTTTGGAGTGCAGAAGATCCGCAGTTATATGATCTGGAACTGACTGTATCCGATGCAAACGGAAACGTGCAGGAAATCATTCCGCAGAAAGTCGGCTTCCGCCGTTTTGAAATGAAAGATGGTATCATGACATTGAATGGAAAACGTATCGTATTCAAAGGTGTAAACCGTCATGAGTTCAGTTCTGTCAGCGGTCGTCACGTATCTGAGGAGGAACTGCGCAAAGATCTGACAACGATGAAATTAAACAATATCAATGCCATCCGTACCTGCCATTATCCGGATATGTCCAAAATCTATGAACTGTGCGATGAGTTTGGCCTGTACATGATCGATGAGACAAACCTGGAATCTCACGGTTCTTGGGATGTGGCAGAAATGACAAAGGACTTTACATATACCGTTCCGCACAACAAACCGGAGTGGCTGGAGATGATGCTGGATCGTGCAAACTCCATGTATCAGCGTGATAAAAACCATCCGGCGATTCTGATCTGGTCCTGCGGTAATGAGTCTTTCGGTGGAAAAGATATTTTTGAAATGTCACAGTTATTCCACAGAGAAGATCCGACCAGACTTGTTCACTATGAAGGCGTCTGCCATGATCGTAGTTACAACGATACCAGTGATATGGAAAGTCAGATGTATCCGTCTGTGGAAGCAATCAAGGAGTTCCTTGCAAAAGATGACAGCAAACCGTTCATCTGCTGTGAGTACACACATGCAATGGGAAATTCCTGCGGTGCAATGCACAAGTATACAGATCTGACCGATACAGAGCCGAAGTATCAGGGAGGCTTTATCTGGGATTATATCGATCAGTCTATTTACAAAAAAGACCGTTATGGCAAAGAATTCCAGGCATATGGCGGAGATTTTGGCGAGCGCCCGACCGACTATAATTTCAGCGGAAACGGTATCGCATATGGCGGTGACCGCGAAGCTTCTCCGAAAATGCAGGAAGTAAAATTCAACTACCAGAACATTACAGCTAATGTAAGCGAAGATAAAGTGACTGTTATTAACAAAAATCTGTTTGTAAATACAGATACTTTTGATGCAAAAGTAACGCTGGCAAAAGACGGAAAAGTTGTTTGTACAAAACCACTGACAACTGCAGTTGCACCGTTAAGTGAGGAGACCTATGATCTTCCGATTGCAAAACAGGAGCGTCCGGGCGAATATACCGTAACGGTATCTTTCCACTTAAAAGCTGATACAGTATGGGCGAAAGCAGGACATGAGGTAGCATTCGGTCAGTATGTATATCAGGTAGAAAAAGCACCGGTTGCATGCACAGATGAAATAGAAGTTATCCGCAGCACACATAATATCGGTATCCGCGGAGCGCATTTTGAAGTATTATTCTCTGTATTAAACGGAGGTCTGGTTTCTTATAAATATGCAGGTCGTGAGATGATTGAGTCCATTCCAAAGCCAAACTTCTGGCGTGCACCGATCGATAATGACTGTGGAAACCTGATGCAGATGCGTTATGCTCAGTGGAAGATTGCAAGTATGTATCTGAATTTCAAAGATTATCGCGATGGTATTTATGTAGGTGAACATCAGCCACAGCTTGAAGTAAAAGAGCATTCCGCAGTGGTATCTTATACTTATGTAATGCCGACGACTCCGATGGCAGAGTGTCATATTTCCTATGAAGTATTCGGCGATGGACGTGTAAAAACAACCCTTACATATGATCCGGTCAAAGAGCTGGGCGATATGCCGGAGTTTGGCGTGATGTTCAAGTTCAATGCAGATTACGATCATGTAGAGTGGTACGGACTGGGCGAGGCTGAGACTTATGCAGACCGTAAGCATGGTGCAAAACTTGGTATTTACAAAAATATGGTAGCTGACAACATGGCTCGTTACATGGTTCCGCAGGAGTGTGGTGCAAAAGAAGAAGTCCGCTGGGCGAAAGTAACAGACCGCAAAGGACGCGGAATGTTATTTGAGATGGATCCGGCAAATGGTCCGATGATGTTCTCTGCACTTCCGTATACACCACATGAGATGGAAAATGCAATGCATCCGTATGAACTTCCGGAAGTTCATTACACGGTAGTACGCGCGGCAAAAGGCCAGATGGGAATCGGCGGTGATGACAGCTGGGGCGCACGTACTCATGAGGAATATTTACTCAAAACCGATGAAAAAATGACATTCAGTTTCGTATTCAAAGGGTTATAAAAATTCTTTGTTTCCTTATTAATTTAATGTGAATCAACGGTAGGTTGTGAAAAAGGTCTCCGTCAATTTTGTCTCCGCAGCTAACAATCGCTTGCTGAGAAAAAATTGTCGGAGACCTTTCTTTTACGGTACAATGCTGTCGAAACGATTTTATAAAAAATTGTAACGTTTTTGATTCCATGGGGTCTAATTTATAGAAAACAAAATCATGATGAAGTTTTTTTGGGGGTGAATACAGATGAGTGAACATGAAATCAGTCAGGATATCCTGATCGCAGAGTATGAAGCGGTATATTATTATGTGTTATCACTTTGTCATAATTCATCCGAAGCAGAAGATATTACACAGGAGACTTTTTGCCGGGCGTTGTATAAAAAGACGGAGTTCAAGGGGAATTCCAGTATCTATACCTGGTTGTGTGCCATTGCCAGAAATATCTGGTTGAAGAAGATTAAAAAAGAGAAACGCAATGTGTCGGATGAGGTTCTTTTCAGGGAATTGGAGTGGAACGGTGAGACAGTTGAGTCAATGATCATAAATCAGGAAACGTTGAAATCTATTCACAAAATTCTTCATACAATGGACGAACCGTACAAAGAGGTGTTTTCTCTGCGGACGTTTGGCGAGCTTCCATTTCGGGATATTGCGGATTTGTTTGGAAAGTCAGAGAACTGGGCGAGGGTTGTGTATTATCGGGCAAAGCAAAAAATATTAGATCAATGGAAGAAAGAAGGTGACTTTTAGTGTCTGAAAAGAATAACATGAATCAAATTTCCTGTGATATGGTTCAGGATTTGCTACCGTTATATCAGGATGGACTTGTTCGCGATAAGACAAAAGATGCAGTGCGCCAGCATTTAGAACAGTGTTCAGCATGTAGACATGTATATGAACAGTTGAAAATGCCTGTTGCCTTAGAAAAAAATGAGACAGAACAGGGCGTGGAACGGTTTCAGGCTATGGTGAAAAAGAACCGGGAAATTGTGAAAAATAAAATAGCGATTGCTTGTGTGATTTCGGCAGTAGCTGCATGTGTTATCTGTTTTATTGTATTATGTGTACCTGTCATTCCTTCAAATGAAAGTAATATGAGAGTCAAGGATGTATATTGCGTGAATGAGGATGGAGTGCAAAAAGTATATATAAATTGTCAGTGGCCGGATAGCAGGAAAAGTGCAATTTACAGACCTTCATTTGTATTGAACGAAGATGGTTCTGCAACGATGAAGACTGCAAAAGAGTATAAGCTGACCATAGCGGACAAAGTGAGCGGTCGTGCGGAAACCTATAATAATGAATTTTATGGAAGTGCATATGTGGAATTGGATACTCCGTGTAAAAGCATTATTTATGATGGAAAACAGATATGGTCGGAAGAGGACTATAACAGAGAAATACCGGAATATGTCTATGATTAGGTTGAAGATGAATAACCAGTAAGTTATAATAGTGGCATAGAATACAGAGGTTTCTAAGGAGATGTGGCTAGTATGATTGGATTTAGCATTATGACATGGTTCATTGCGGTAATTATGATAGGTTTGAGTATTTCCCTGCTGAAAGGAAATTATACTTTTGTTCATGGTAACGTATTCGATAGAACAAAAGATAAGGCAGGGTATGCTAAAAAATTAGGAAAGCCTGTCTTGTTACTTGCAGTTGGAATTGCCATTTCTGGAGTGCTTGCAGTTGCATTGCCGCAGGAATATGCTATGACGATTGTAATCATCTTTTTATTATTAGTGGTGGCAGTAACGATCGGTCTGTTTTACAGAGTGGATAAGTATTTTCGTAAATCCTTGTTGGAATAAAAATTGAACGCAGAATAAGCATTCCCCCGCTTCAAGTGCGTAGAGCACTAAGCGGGGGAATGCTTATGTCAGTAGGAGTTAAAAGCTCCCACTGACAGGTCGCAAAGCGACTGCGTTCATGAGCAAGTAGCGAAAGCGGATTGCGAATGTCCGCTTTACATATATTACGACTCTTTTCTGCCAACAGGCGGATGTAATCCCCCACAGTCAGATCTGTTCGGAACTGGATTATGCATCGGGGTATCACTGGTGCTGGGAATTGTTCTGGTCTGCGCTTACAGTTATAAAACGCGGCACAACGGAAGTTTTGTCCGGACGCTTGCCATTTTACCGGCAGCCAATCCAACACTTGATGGTTTTAGAAATACAGGTACAACGGTAAATGAAGATATAAATCCCGCAAGTATGGAACAGTACCATGCGTTATCAGAAAGTGTGGCAGATGAAATTTTGGAAAAAACCGCTTATATATGCAGTGATATTTGGTGTGGTGCTGATGGGATGTAATACCTATGCATTGCCTGATAAATAGAAAAACATTGTTTCAATCTCAATTTGCTGTTAAAATAGGTAAAAATAATGACGAAAAAATTACGAGGTATGAAATGATAAAATTTACAGATGTTTCCTTCGGTTTTCCGCAGAAGGATTTATATAATGAAATTTGTTTTGAAATTGTCGAGGGTGACCATGCGGCACTCATCGGCAGTAACGGCACAGGAAAGAGCACACTGATCGACATGATCATCCACACGGATGAGTATTTATACGATGGCAAAATTGAAAAAGACGAAGCAGTGCGCATTGGTTATATTCCACAGTTTGTAAAGCATGAGACAGAGGACATTTCTGCTTTTGATTTTCTGGCAAAACCATTTGTCGAGCTTCAGCAGAAATCAGAAGCAATCTGTGCGGAGATGGAGACGGCAGAAGATATGGACGAGGTGTACGGCCGTTATCAGAAAGTGCTGGACGAGATGGACGCCATTGACGCATACAATTATGATTCCAATATTCGAAAAGAACTTGCGATTGCAGGTATGACCGCACTGGAAGATGCATCTGTGAAAAAGATTTCCGGTGGTGAGTTTAAATTGTTATCTATTATCAAAAGTATGCTCTTAAAACCGCAGCTTCTGATCATGGATGAGCCGGATGTATTTCTTGATTTTGAAAATATTATCGGCCTTTCCAAGCTGATCAACAATTATGAGGGAACCATTATTGCGATTTCCCATAACCGGCTGCTTTTGAGCCAGTGTTTTAATAAGATTTTACATCTGGAAAATATGGAACTGCAGGAATTTCCGGGGACTTTTGCAGAGTACAATCAGGCGATGTTGGAGACAAAAGTTCAGATGGCAGAGCAGGCGATCAAGGATGCCGAGTGGATCGCTGTACAGGAAAAACTCATCGAAAAAATCCGGTCTGAGGCAACGTATATTGATAATCCGGCAAAAGGAAGACAGCTGAAAGCCCGTGTGTCCTATCTGGAGAGACTGCAGGCGAGACAGTGTAAGAATCCGTT
>QWCK01000760.1_pt1 | contig 69187 bp, 59 predicted proteins | sample 1972571 | NCBI WGS metagenome assembly QWCK01 (sample SAMN09866710, study PRJNA288562) | Human gut metagenome isolate term2_stool, whole genome shotgun sequencing... | isolation source: gut | host: Homo sapiens | place: USA: California | reverse complement strand
TCCGAGACACGATTTCAAACACGATAAAAGCAATAATCAAGACAGCGACTATTGCCACGATGATTTTCCAGATCATACAAGTATTATTTTGAAGTTAAAAATTACATTTGTTTAACTAGCCAGTTTTGGCGGCCAATCATCTCTATCATTTCTATCTGCTCTTGACCCCAATAGAGGTCTTCCTCTTCGTCAGCGAGATAGGCTTTTAGGATTTCGTAAGTTGTGGGATCGTCTTTTAGCTCTGCCATGCAGTTGTACAAAAACTCCACCCCTTGCTCCTGGATTTTGAGATCTGCTTTAACGTATTCGACAGGGTCTTTTACAATTTCTCGTCCCTTTTGGTCTTCGATTTTCACTTCGCCTCCGAGGTCGTTGATACGCTCTATAAACTTCTCTACCCAACCCATTTCTTCAGTGTAGTGTTCTTTATACTTCTAGCCGAGTTTTGTAAACCCCATCGATTCAAAATGTTTACCTTGCACAAAGTGAGCGAAAGCTCCATTGGTCAATCCTGTTGTAAATAGCTGTAATGCTTCAATTGTTTTTTGATGTCTCATTTCATTGTTCTTTTTAAATGTTATTATTCTTTGTTTATCAACATTGCAAATCCTTTTATGCTTGCAAAGATAATGATTTGTTGCTACTTAAATGCTAAAATATATTTTTTTAACCCTTGGGAAACCATAGTCGGATCGAGACAATTGGCAATACAGCATCATCAGGTGAAATTCCAGAACCCCGTATCGTGGTTATCAAGCATCCATTTTTTGCCGCATCACATTCCCGTTTGTGTCCTTCAGCAATTCAAACTCGGCGTGTTTGATGGCCAAATTCGGCGTATTTGATGACCAAATTCGGCGTGTTTGCTCGGTGAATACGCCGGGTTTGCCTCACCGTGAGGCACGGAACGCTTTCCGGTGGCTGCCATCCGGGGTCATGGCAGGAACTCGTCCACTTCCTTGCCGAAGTGCAGCAGCTCGCGTATCATGCTCGACGAGATGCTGTCGTAGCGCGGGTCGGCATAGAGCAGCAGGGTGTCCACGTCGCCGATTCGGCGGTTTATCACGGCCTGCTCGCGCTCGTACTCGAAGTCCTTAATTGAGCGCACGCCCTTTATAATGAAGTTGGCCCCGACGCGGTGCGCGAAGTCAACCGTCAGGTCGCCGTATGTCTGCACCTCGATGCGCGGCTCGTCCTTGTAAGCCTCCTTTATCCTGCGGCACCGCTCCTTCGCCGACTGCATGTACAGTTTGCTCTCGTTCATCCCCACTCCTATCACGATGGTGTCGAACAGCGGCAGCGCGCGGCTCACGATGTCGGCGTGACCGATTGTGAACGGGTCGAAGCTGCCGACGAAAATGCCTTTCCTACTCATAAGTGTCCTCCTCCGGTTTGTCCTCCTCTATCACGAGGTTGTCTATTATGAAGTTCTGTCGTTCCATGGTGTTCTTGCCCATGTAGTATTCGAGCAGCCGCTGCACCTGGTCGGTCTTGTGCATTGTCACCTGCTCGAGGCGCATGTCCTGGCCTATGAAGCCTGCGAACTCGTCCGGTGATATTTCGCCGAGGCCCTTGAAGCGTGTTATCTCCGGGTCTGGGCCAAGGTCGCCGATGGCCTGCTGCCTCTCCTCGTCGCTGTAGCAGTAGCGCGTTATGTAGTCGTTCTTCTTTCCCGCGCTTTTGGCGTCGGCCTCCTCTATCACGCTCTTCTTCCTTATCTTGCTGCGCTTCGCCCTCACGCGGAACAGCGGTGTCTGCAGCACATACACATGCCCCTTCTTTATCAGTTCGGGGAAGAACTGCAGGAAGAACGTTATTATGAGCAGCCGGATGTGCATCCCGTCCACATCGGCGTCGGTCGCCACGATCACCTTGTTGTAGCGCAGCGTGTCCAGTCCGTCCTCGATGTCGAGGGCCGCCTGCAGGAGGTTGAACTCCTCGTTCTCATACACCACCTTCTTTGTCAGCCCGAAGGAGTTTAGCGGCTTTCCCCTCAGCGAGAACACCGCCTGCGTGTTCACGTCGCGGCTTTTCGTGATGCTCCCGCTGGCGGAGTCGCCCTCTGTGATGAAGATGCACGAGTCCTCCTTGAGGTCGTTCTTCGCGTCGCTGTAGTGTATCCGGCAGTCGCGCAGCTTGCGGTTGTGCAGGCTTGCCTTCTTTGCTCTCTCGCGTGCGAGTTTCGTCACTCCCGCCATTGCCTTGCGCTCCTTCTCGCTGTCGGCAATCTTCTGCAGCATCATCTCGGCGATGTCGGGGTTCTTGTGCAGGAAGTTGTCCACCTCGTTCTTAACGAAGTCTCCGACGTACTTGTTGACGCTCACCCCTCCGGGGCTCATGGTCAGCGACCCGAGCTTTATCTTCGTCTGGCTCTCGAACATCGGCTCCTCCACATTGATGGCTATTGCCGCCACCATGCCGTTGCGTATGTCGCCATACTCGAAGTTTTTCCCCGAGAAATCCTTTATCGTGCGTGCTATATGCTCCTTGAACGCGCTCTGGTGGGTGCCCCCCTGCGTGGTGTGCTGCCCGTTGACGAACGAGTGGTACTCCTCGCCGTACTGGTTAGCGTGCGTGAAGGCAATCTCTATGTCCTCGCCCTTCAGGTGTACGATTGGGTACAGCCCGTCGTTCGTCATGTTGTCGGTGAGCAGGTCCTTCAGCCCGTTGCGGCTCTGTATCCTGCGCCCGTTGTGCATTATCGTCAGCCCGGTGTTGAGGTAAGTGTAGTTCCTCAGCATCGTCTCCACGGTGTCGTCATGGAAGCGGTAGTTGCGGAACAGCTCCGGGTCTGGCTCGAAGAAGATGTACGTTCCGTTCTCGTCGCTTGACTTCTCCGTCCTGTCGTCCTTCAGCCTGCCCCTTTCGAACGACACCGAGCGCACCTTGCCGTCGCGGAAGCTGCTTGCCACGAAGCGCGCGCTGAGCGCGTTGACGGCCTTCACGCCCACGCCGTTAAGACCGACGCTCTTCTTGAACGCCTTAGAGTCATACTTACCGCCGGTGTTCAGCACGCTCACCGCCTCGACGAGCTTTCCCTGCGGTATGCCTCGCCCGTAGTCGCGCACGGTGACGCGCAGCCCCTCCTCGACATCCACCTCGATTCTCTTGCCGGCGTTCATCTTGAACTCGTCAATGGAGTTGTCTATGACCTCCTTGAGAAGCACATATATGCCGTCCTCCGGCATCGAGCCGTCGCCGAGCCTTCCGATGTACATTCCGGGGCGGGTGCGCACGTGCTCCATGTCGGAGAGATGCCTGATGTTCCCCTCGTCATACTTCACCGTGCCGCCGTTGTCTGCCGGCTGCTTGCCGCCTGCGATATTTTTCTCTTCCATAACAGTTCCTTTCATGTTACCCCTTTCGGGGGTGCCGCCATCGTGTGGCGGGCGTGCCGCGTCACAGTGCCTTCCTGTAGCACCTGCGGCTCTTGTGGTGGATGTGCTCGAGGTACTGCCACTGGCCCTGCACCTTGGCGTTTGTTTCCATCTCCACCTGGCTCTCCCCCCATTCCAGGCCATATTTCTGGTACCACGGGATGAGGTCGGCGAACATCAGCGCGTTTGCCCCCTTGTTGCGGTATTCCGGCTTTATGCCGATTAGCAGCAGGTCAACAATCTTTGTCTTGCGGAATTTCAGTGCCCGCACGACGTGCCACCACCCGAACGGCAGCAACCGTCCACGGCGGCACTTCTGCAACGCCCTTGCCAGTGACGGTATCGTGATGCCGATGCCCACCAGGTCGCGCTCAGGCGTGTTCCAGTCCTCTATGCCGGTGACGAGGTTGAAGTCGACAAGCGGCATCCACATGTCGATGTACTGCCTTATCTGCCTGTCGCTCATCTCGCTGTAGCCGTAAAGGTCCTTGAAGGCCTCGTTTATCAGGTGGAACATCTTAACACCGTACCCACCTTTATACACATCGCTCTTGGTGAACTTCCTGACGTGCAGGTTGTAGCGCGCCTCCACCATCCTCGCCACCTTGGTGTATTTCTCCGGGATGACCTTCGGTATCGGAATCTTGAACTCGACGTAGTCGTTGTCCTTCTCCCATCCGCCAAGCCGCTCCATGTGCTCGGGATAGTACGGATAGTTGTATATCGTCGCCATGGTGCCGAGCTGGTCGAAGCCCCATGTGAGCATACCCTCGGGGTCCATGTCGGTGAAGCCCAGCGGGCCGATCACCTGCTCCATCCCGTTTGCCCTGCCGTAGTCCTCGACGGCCCCGAGCAGCGCGGCTGACACCTCTATGTCGTCGATGAAGTCGATCCACCCGAACCTCACGCTCTTAGTCCCCCACTTCTCGTTGGCCCTGTCGTTTATTATCGCCGCCACCCTTCCGGCGACCTTGCCGTCCTTGCAGGCAATGTAATACTCCGCCCGGCAGAACTCGAAGGCTGCATTCTTGTCCTTGCGGAGGGTGTTCATGTCGTCGACGTACAGGGTCGGCGCGTCGTAGGCATTGCCCTCGTACAGGTCGTGATGGAAATCAATGAATGTCCTGAGGTCTTTCCTCGAAGACACTTTCCTTATCTTTATTTCCGACATATATTTTCTGTATTTACATGATAGTATAGGTTGCAAAGTTACGAAATACCCTGCTAACTGCCAAAGGTTTTGTGCCAAAGACGTGGAATGCGGCGCAAAAACGGCGCCATTATGCCCGGAAAAGCATATTTGTCGCGGAATAATGTCAGCGTTACGGCGTTTTTTCGTAACTTTGTATCTCGTTAAGCAAGGTAACAAATCATGGAGATGCTGCTGCACTATTGCTGGAAGCACAGGCTGTTCCCGCCTGCCGGGCTGGTGACGACCGGCGGGCTGCCTGTTGAGGTGATTGACACAGGACTGCACAACCACGACGCAGGCCCGGACTTCTTCAACGCCAAGGTGAAGGTGGACGGGGTGCTGTGGGTGGGCAACATTGAAATTCACAGCCGCGCGTCAGACTGGCACAGGCACGGACACGACAGCGACACGGCATACGACAACGTCGTGCTGCACGTCGTGGAGAATGCCGACACGGAAGTGACGACCGCCTCGGGACACAACGTTCCGCAGGTGAGGATGAGCGTGCCACGGCATGTCAGCGAGAATTACGGGGAACTGCTTTCGGCAGACAGATACCCGCCATGCCACAGGATTGTGCCAAGGCTGCCGAGACTGATGCTGCACGGATGGATGAGCGTGCTGCAGACCGAGCGGCTGGAACAGAAGACACGGGCGATAAACGCGCGCCTCGACAGGGCGGGAGGCTCGTGGGAGGCGGCATATTTCGCCACACTGGCGCGCAACTTCGGCTTCGGCGTGAACGGCGACGCCTTCGAGACATGGGCAAGGCACATACCGCTGACGAAGGCGGCGCACCACCGCGACGACATCTTCCAAACAGAGGCAATGTTCATCGGGCAGGCAGGGCTGCTCGACGAAGACGCATTGCCGGCGAGCAACCGCAGCGAGGCGGCACACGACGAGTATCTCGCGAGACTGAGAAACGAGTATCAATACCTGTCGCACAAGTTCTCGCTGCAGCCGATGGATGCCGGAGCATGGCGTTTCCTGCGGCTGCGGCCGCAGAACTTCCCATACATACGGCTGTCGCAGATGGCTACGCTCTACTATGAGCACCGCACGGAAATGAGCCGGCTGCTCGACTGCCGCACGGCGGAAGAGGCAGCGGAACTGTTCAAAACGCACGTTACGCCTTACTGGCAGAACCACTACACGTTCGGATGCGCGAGCCGGAAGACGGCAAAGACACTGTCGGCGGCATCGGCAAACCTCCTGATAATAAACACAGCAATACCGGTGCTGTTCGCATACGGGCGCTACATGCAGGACGAATCGCTCTGCACGAGGGCCATGGACATGCTCGAGGAGATGAAGGCCGAGGACAACAATATTACGCGGATGTGGCGCGAGTGTGGCATCGAGGTGGCACACGCCGGCGACAGCCAGGCGCTGATACAACTGAAAAAGGAGTACTGCGACCGCAAAGACTGCCTGCGGTGCAGGATTGGATATGAATATCTGAAAGGGACAAGGGCGTGACGCCCGGCAACAGACCTTATGAAAAACAAAAAATACATGGCAAACGGCACCGAAAAGAACGGCACGGGCGACAAGCACGCGAAGCCTGCCGCAAGGGCGGGATGGTTTGAGACACGCATGGAAGTGCGCGACTATGAGTGCGACATAGAGGGCATAGTGAACAACGCGGAATACCTGCACTACCTGGAACACACGAGACACCTGTTCCTGAAGCACTGCGGACTGAGCTTTGCCGAGATGCACCGCAAGGGCGTTGATGCCGTGGTGGCCCGCATGACGCTGCAATACAAGGCGCCGCTGCGGTGCGACGACGAGTTCGTGTCGCGGCTGAGGATAGAGAAAGAGGGGGTGAGGTATGTGTTCCACCAGGACATCATCCGGGCCTGCGACAACAAACTGAGCCTGCGCGCAAAGGTGGAACTGGTGTGCCTCGTCAACGGAAAGCTCGGACGGTCGGCGGAATATGACGCCGCGTTCAGGGACTATTACATGGAGGACAGTAAATGACGTACCGATGGACGATAAAGAAATAACTGCAACGCTCGCACTGACGCGCATCAACTATTTCAGCCTGTCCGGGCTAACCCTCATGTACCGGGAGGCGGGAAGCGCGCGGGCGATAGTGGAAAACCGAAACAACATCAGGGAGATGTTCCCCGATGCGCCGGAGAGGCTGACGGCAGGGCTGCGGAAGATAGACGAGGCGATGAAACGGGCAGAGGCGGAGATGGAGTTCTGCCGGCAGCACCGCATCGAGCCGCTGACGATGAACGACCCGCGCTACCCTGCCCGGCTGCGCGAGTGCGACGACGCTCCGCTGCTGCTTTTCCACCGGGGCAACGCCGACCTCAACCCGCAGCGGGTGATTTGCATCGTCGGCACAAGGCACTGCACGGCATACGGCAGGGACATGGTGAGCCGCTTCGTAAGGGAACTGAAGGTGATTTGCCCCAATGTGCTGATCGTGAGCGGACTGGCATACGGCATCGACATCAACGCGCACCGCTGCGCACTGCAGAACGGATATGACACGGTGGGGGTGCTGGCGCACGGACTTGACCAACTGTATCCGCCGAGACACCGCGAGACGGCGGTGCAGATGACATCGCAGGGCGGGCTGCTGACGGAATATTTCACGCAGACCAACGCCGACAAGGTGAACTTCGTGCGGCGCAACCGAATAGTGGCAGGTATGAGCGACGCGTGCATACTCGTGGAGAGCGCCGCACGCGGAGGGGGACTGATAACGGCACGGCTGGCACGGGACTACAACCGCGACGTGTTCGCCTTCCCCGGGAGGGCTGGCGACACATACAGCGAGGGCTGCAACAACCTGATACGCAGCAACGGAGCGGCACTCATATCGTCGGCGCAGGACTTCGCTGAGGCGATGGGATGGGACGACGACGCACGTCTGGGCAAGGCGCGCCAGAAGGGCATCGAGCGGCAGCTGTTCCCGCAGATGTCGCCGGAGGAAACCATCGTGGCAGACGCGCTGCAAAAACAGAACGACATGCAGATCAACATGATTTCGGTGAAGACGAACCTGCCCATAGCCAAGATAACGGCACTGCTCTTCGACATGGAACTGAAGGGCATCGTGAGACCGATGGCAGGGGGGCAGTATCACCTGATGGGTTGAGAACAGAAACAGATTTTTTTGATAACAGAAACAGTGAAGATAGGCAACATAACATTCCCGGAACAGCCGCTGTTCCTCGCTCCGATGGAGGACGTGACGGACATCGGCTTCCGGCGGCTGTGCAAGCGGTTCGGGGCGGCGATGGTGTATTCCGAGTTCGTGTCGGCGGAGGCATTGGTGCGGTCGGTGAAGAGCACGGTGGGCAAGATGGCCATCGATGACGGCGAGCGGCCCGTGGGAATACAGATTTACGGGCGCGACGTGCCGCAGATGGTGGAGGCGGCAAGGATCGTGGAGGATGTGGCGCGCCCCGACGTGATAGACATCAACTTCGGATGCCCGGTGAAGAAGGTGGCAGGGAAAGGCGCCGGCGCGGGGATGCTGAGGAACATTCCGCTGCTGCTCGACATAACACGGGAGGTGGTTAGGGCGGTGAAGACACCGGTGACGGTGAAGACGCGGTTAGGATGGGACAGCGAGCATCTGACCATAACCACGCTTGCCGAACAACTGCAGGACTGCGGCATTCAGGCACTGACGATACACGGGCGGACGAGGGCGCAGATGTACACTGGCCGCGCCGACTGGACCCTCATTGGAGAGGTGAAGAACAACCCGCGCATCACGATACCGGTAATCGGCAACGGCGACATAACATCGCCGGAGGATGCGCAGTCGGCTTTCGAACGTTACGGCGTGGACGCGGTGATGATAGGACGCGCGACGTTCGGGCGGCCGTGGGTATTCAAGGAGATAAACGACTGGCTTGACGCGCAAAGGACTGACCTGCCCTGCCCCGCCGGACTGTCAACCGACGAGAAGATTGACATACTGATCGAGCAGCTGCACATAAACATCGGGCATGTGAGGGACGAAAGGGGCGATGACCCGCGCAACGAACTGCGCGCGATACTGCACACGCGGCGGCATCTCGCGGCCTCGCCGATATTCAAGGGTATTCCTGACTTCCGCCAGACACGCATCGCTATGCTGCGTGCGGAGACGGTGGAGGAACTCACCGCCATACTGGAATCGTGCCGCAGACGGCTCGCCGGACTGGAACAGCCCCACCCATGAAGGCAGCGCGCGCCAGCATCAACGCATGCCAGGGGAACCGAGCATGGCGAGAGCCTTGTCCTCCGCCTGCTCCATTATCTCGCGCTCGCCCGGCCCCTTGTCGTTGATGCCGCACAGATGCAGGATGCCGTGGATGATGACGCGGTGCAGCTCCTCGTCGTATTCCTTGCCGAAGAGGGCTGCGTTGCTGCGCACCGTGTCGAGGCTTATCACGAGGTCGCCGCTCAGCGTGTCGCCCTCGCAGTAGTCGAAGGTGATGATGTCGGTGTAGTAGTCGTGGCCGAGGTACTCGCGGTTCACCTCAAGGATGCGGTCATCGCCCACGAACATATACCCTATCTCGCCCACCTTCTTGCCATAAGCGACAGCCACGGCCCTTATCCACGCCGTCGTAGGGCGTTTCCTTATGTTCGGAAACTTCACGCCATCGGTGTTGTATGTTATCATTTCATCTCCTCTTTTAAATGTTTCTCTTCAGGAAATCTCCTTCAGCCCTTCCCTCACTATGTCGCTATGCTCGTTGAAAACGCGGAAATACTCATTCATGTCCCACAGGTCGCGAGCCACGAGAGCCTTCAGCTGGAAGCGCAGCGCGCTGACTGTGCGGGCGAGCTCGTCGTCGTCCCTGGGCCTCACTCCCTGCTTGGCGGCCTCGGCAACGATACCGTCAAGCAACGACTGCGGTATCTCGTAGGAGCGGTCAAAGTCCGCGAAATCCGCATACTTGCGCTTCAGTGCCTTGCGGTTGCCGTCGATATACTTAAGCGAAGCGTTTATGATGATGTTCTTTGCCGCCATCTTACGGTGGAACGCGGTGTACTGCAGCGTGTCGAGCGGCACGAAGACATCGGGCATTATGCCGCCGCCGCCATACACGGTGCGGTGCTTGCGCAGGGTGTAGCAGCGCAGCGAGTCGCTGAAATGGATGCTGTCGCGGTTGGTCAGCTCGCCATGCCTGAGCCTTTTCTCGAAGTCCAGCGCGTATTCCTCGCGGTCTCCCTTGCGGTAAGGCTTCTGTATGCAGCGTCCCGACGGCGTGTAGTAATGGGCCACGGTGAGGCGCATCATCGAGCCGTCCTTGAACTCAACCGGCCTCTGCACGAGCCCCTTGGCGAACGTCCTGCGCCCGACGATGGTGCCACGGTCCTGATCCTGCAACGCCCCCGACACTATCTCGGCCGCCGATGCGGTGAGCTCGTTGGCAAGCACCACCACCTTCCCGGATGTCATTATGCCGCCTCCGTGCGACTTGTACTCCATGCGGCGCACCGCCCTTCCCTCGGTATATACGATGAGGTCGCCGGCGGCAAGGAACTCCGCAGCGACGTCAACCGCCGCCTGGAGATAGCCGCCGCCGTTGTCCTGAAGGTCGAGGATGAGGTCGCGCATGCCCTGCCGCCTCAGTTCCTGCGCCTTTTCCATGAACTCGCGGTATGTCGTCGCGCCGAAACTCTCGATGCGGATGTAACCCACCCCGGGGCGTATCATGTATGCGGCACTGACGGTGTGGAGCGGTATCTTGGCGCGCCTGACGCTGAACGGCAGCAGCCCGGCGGTCCCGCGGCGCACGATGCCGAGGCGCACCACCGTCCCCTTGGGGCCGCGCAGCCGTTTCATTATGTCGGTGCGCGACATCTTGACGCCTGCGATGGCGGTGTCGTTGACGGTCACTATCCTGTCGCCCGCCACGATCCCGACCTTCTCCGACGGGCCGTTGGCCACCGGCTGGATCACGATCAGCGTGTCATCGACGATGTTGAACTGCACGCCGATGCCCTCGAAATTGCCTTGCAGAGGCTCGTTCATGGCCTTCACCTCCTCCGCCGTGGAGTATTCGCTGTGCGGGTCCAGCCCACGCAGCATCCCGCGTATCGCGTCCTCGGCGAGTACTTTCTCGTCAACGCTGTCCACATACAGGTTTGATATGGCGGCCATAGACAAGTTCACCTTTCCCGAGGGGCTGTCTCCGCCAAAGTTTATCCTCAGCTGTGCCTTTGCCGCGATGCACGCCACGAGCATCGCCAGAATTACAAAATCTCTCTTTCCCATTATGATTGAATACCGTTCTTATTATCTGTCATCCGCCACTGCGCCACGTCTACCCGAACAGGTCGGGCTGCGCCGCGTTGCTGCCGGTCATGCTCCTGCCGTAGTGACGGTAGGCGAGCTCGGTGGCCATGCGTCCGCGCGGCGTGCGCTTTATGAAGCCCTCCATTATCAGGAACGGCTCATACACCTCCTCTATCGTGCCGGTGTCCTCGCCGATGGCGGTGGCGATGGTGGAAAGTCCCACGGGACCGCCACGGAACTTGTCCATTATCGTCAGCAATATCTTGTTGTCTATCTCGTCGAGGCCATAACTGTCGATGTTGAGCGCGGTGAGCGCCACGCGCGTTATATGCGTGTCGATGCGCCCGGTGCCCTTCACCTGCGCGAAGTCGCGCACGCGCCGCAGCAGCGCGTTGGCAATGCGCGGCGTGCCTCTCGAGCGGCGCGCTACCTCCACAGACGCCTCGTCGCTGATAGGTATGCCGAGTATCGACGCGCTGCGCTGCAGTATATTCACCAGCGTCTCCGGCTCATAGTACTCCAGGTGCATGTTGATGCCGAAGCGGGCGCGCATCGGCGCGGTGAGCATTCCGCTGCGCGTGGTAGCGCCGACGAGCGTGAACGGGTTGAGGTCAATCTGTATCGAGCGCGCCGATGGCCCCTTGTCGATCATGATGTCAATGCGGTAGTCCTCCATCGCGGAGTAGAGATACTCCTCGACGACGGGCGACAGGCGGTGTATCTCGTCGATGAACAGCACGTCGCGCGGCTCGAGCGAGGTGAGTATGCCGGCAAGGTCGCCGGGACGGTCGAGCACCGGGCCGCTGGTTATCTTGAAGCCCACGCCCAGCTCGTTGGCGATGATGTTCGACAGCGTTGTCTTGCCAAGGCCCGGCGGGCCGTGAAGCAGCGTGTGGTCGAGCGGTTCGCCACGGTATTTCGCAGCCTCGACAAAGACTTCAAGGTTGTCAACCACGGCCTTCTGTCCGCTGAAATCAGCGAAATGCAGCGGCCGCAGCGCGTTCTCGAAGTCCTTCTCGGCAGACGAGCCATCCCTCTGCCTGATGTCAAACGTTTCGTCCATTATGGTTGCAAAGTTATGAAATAAAGTTGGAATAATGAAATTTTGGAATAATATCTGCAAACGAACCATGGCGCACCAGTTGTATTGTATAATCCCGCAAGCCTGCGAAAAAGTGCGGAATAAACCACGCACACGTTCTGCCAACGGCAAATTCACGTTCAATTCACGGTCTTTTTTAACCCAAGTAGCCTTGGATCATTCGTAAACCTGACGTAAATGCATTGTTTGGCCCACGGCTCGGTCCACGCTTCCCTTCTTCACAGTTGTCACCACCAATGGCCTGCTGGCTGCCATCTTATTTGCATCCTGCCTGTGATAAGATATAAGCAAGAAAGCAAATTCGGCGTGTTTGCTCACCAAATTCGGCGTGTTTGCTGAGTAAATTCGGCGTGTTTGGTCGACAAATACGCCGAAATTGGTTTGCGTCGTGGCATTATTCGCCATTCGTTTCAGACGGAAAGGCTGTGGAGTTTGTTTTCAACGTGCCGGTTGCCGATGTTCTTGCGGCACGATTGCGCACTGTCAGAAAAGACGTGCGTCGCCCGGCGCGCAACGACATACCCGCTGGTATGCGAGCCGCTCGTCGCCGTTGAGCAGATAGATTATGCCGCAACAGCGGAAGCCGTGCTTGACAAGCGCACTCCGCATGATGGTGTTCTGCCGGTGGGTGTCGATGCGTATGTTGTTGGTTATCCGCGAGCCCCAGTCGAGTATGAGCTTCAGTATGCCGCGCGTGCCGGGCGCGCTGGCTATGCGGTGGATGACGTGGTACGGCATGGTGTCGTCAATCCATCTGCCATCGTATATCTCGCCGTATGTGATGTCCGGTCCCTCCGCGAAGGCGAAGGTGGCGACAGCGATGCCGTCCTCGGTGACAAGGTAGCTGTTCCCGTCCTCGATGTCGCCCATGACAACCTCCACGCGCGGCTCGCCGCCGGTCCACTGCCCGGTGTTTCCCATCGCGCGCATCTTCCGCCTGCCGCACTCAATCAGTTCCATGATGCGCGGAAGGTCGTCTTCGGATGCCATGCGAATGTGTCTAACGTGTTCCATTGCTGCAAAGTAAATCACGGCGCTACATGCCGCAGCACGGGTGCTTAATATAAAAAAGGATGGATTGCCGGCACGGCAACCCACCCTTCTGCATATAATCATCAATCCATAAAAGCACGCTTAGTCGTTGAGCTTCGCGCAGATGAACTCGCGGTTCAGGCGTGCTATGTTCGAAATCGACTCGTTCTTCGGGCATTCTGCCTCGCACGCGCGGGTGTTCGTGCAGTTGCCGAAACCGAGTTCCTCCATCTTCATCACCATTGCCTTGGCGCGCTTTGCTGCCTCGGGGCGACCCTGCGGGAGCAGCGCGAGCTGGCTCACCTTGGAGCTGACGAAGAGCATTGCCGAGCCGTTCTTGCAGGCAGCGACGCAGCAACCACAGCCGATGCAGCTGGCGGCGTCCATCGCCTCGTCGGCATCCTGCTTGGGGATGAGGATTGCGTTGGCGTCCTGTGCCTGTCCTGTGCGGACGGTGTTGTACCCCCCGGCAGCGATGATCTTGTCGAACGCGGTGCGGTCAACCATGCAGTCCTTTATCACGGGGAACGCCGCCGAGCGCCATGGCTCGACCCAGATGTCCTGACCGTCCTCGAAACGGCGCATGTACAGCTGGCATGTGGTGGCTCCGGTAGCGATGCCGTGCGGATGCCCGTTGATGTAAAGCGAGCACATGCCGCAGATGCCCTCGCGGCAGTCGTGGTCGAACACGAATGGTTCCTTGCGTTCGTGTATAAGTTCCTCGTTGAGGATGTCAAGCATTTCGAGGAACGATGTGTCGTCCGGAATGTCCTTCATCTGGTGGGAATCAAAGTGACCCTCATCCTTGGGACCGTTCTGACGCCAGAAATGTAACGTGAATGAAATATTTTTTGCCATGATATTAATTCTTGTAATTACGTGTTTGTACCTTTATTGCTTCATACTCAAGCAGTTCCTTAATAAGTTCCGGCTCGGCGGTTTCGCCCTTATACTCCCAGCAACCAACATAGAAGAAATTCTCGTCGTCACGCTTGGCCTCGCCTTCCTCCGTCTGGTATTCCTCGCGGAAGTGGCCTCCGCACGACTCGTTGCGCTGCAGTGCGTCGTATGCCACGAGCTGCCCCATCAGGATGAAGTCGCGCAGGTGGATGGCCTTGTCGAGTTCCACGTTGAGCCCTTCCTTGCTGCCCGGCACGAAGAGGTTGGTGTCGAACTCTTTCTTCAGTTTCTTGATCATTTCTATGCCTTCTTTCAAGCCATCGGCTGTGCGCCCCATGCCTACGTGCTCCCACATGATGTGGCCCAGCTCCTTGTGTATGGAGTCAACCGAGCGCTTGCCCTGGATGCCCATCAGACGGTCGATCTCCTTCTGGACGCCCTTCTCTGCCTCCTCAAACTCGGGCAGGTCGGTGGATACGCGCGGCCAGACTTCCTGGTCGGCGAGGTAGTTCTGGATTGTGTAAGGCAGCACGAAATAGCCGTCGGCAAGTCCCTGCATGAGCGCGGATGCGCCGAGGCGGTTGGCTCCGTGGTCAGAGAAGTTGCACTCGCCGATCGCGAACAGGCCGTCGATGGTGGTCTGCAGTTCGTAGTCGACCCAGATGCCGCCCATAGTGTAGTGGATGGCGGGGAATATCATCATCGGGTTGTAGTACTTCACGCCGTTTATCTCGTTTGCCACCTCGCTGGGGTTGACGTCGGTTATCTCCTCATACATGTCGAAGAGGTTGCCGTAACGCTGAAGCACCACGTCCAAACCGAGCCGCTCGATTGACTCCGAGAAGTCGAGGAACACGGCAAGGCCTGTGTTGTTCACGCCGTAGCCCTTGTCGCAACGCTCCTTTGCGGCGCGGCTTGCAACGTCGCGAGGCACGAGGTTTCCGAATGCCGGGTAGCGGCGCTCGAGGTAATAGTCACGGTCTTCCTCGGGTATGTCGGAGCCTTTCTTCGTCCCTGCCTGCAGTGCCTTGGCATCCTCCAATTTCTTCGGGACCCAGATGCGGCCGTCGTTGCGCAGCGACTCTGACATCAGCGTCAGTTTCGACTGCTTGTCGCCATGCACCGGGATGCACGTCGGGTGTATCTGCACATACGACGGGTTTGCCAAGAATGCTCCCTTGCGGTAGCACTGCACGGCTGCCGTGCAGTTGCATCCCATGGCGTTGGTGGAAAGGAAATATGCGTTGCCATAGCCTCCGGTGGCTATCACCACGGCATTGGCGGAGAAACGCTCCAGCTTTCCGGTGACGAGGTTCTTGGCGATGATGCCGCGTGCCCTGCCGTTGACAATCACAACGTCTTCCATCTCGTAGCGTGTGTACAGCTTCACCTTCTTTGCGTTGACCTGGCACATCAGCGACGAATAGGCGCCGAGCAGCAGCTGCTGGCCGGTCTGTCCCTTGGCGTAGAACGTGCGGCTGACCTGCGCGCCGCCGAAAGAACGGTTGGCAAGCATTCCGCCGTACTCGCGCGCGAACGGCACTCCCTGTGCCACGCACTGGTCGATGATGTTGTTTGACACCTCGGCAAGGCGATATACATTGGCCTCGCGGGCGCGGTAGTCGCCACCCTTGACGGTGTCGTAGAACAGGCGGTATATCGAGTCGCCGTCGTTCTGATAGTCCTTGGCGGCGTTTATGCCTCCCTGCGCGGCGATGGAGTGTGCGCGGCGGGGTGAGTCCTGTATGCAGAAATTAAGCACGTTGAAGCCCATCTCGCCAAGAGAGGCGGCCGCGCTGGCGCCGGCAAGGCCTGTGCCCACGACGATGATGTCGAGCTTCAGTTTGTTCTTGGGGTTCACCAAACGCTGGTGTGCTTTATAATTAGTCCATTTCTCGGCTATTGGGCCTTCTGGAATCTTTGAATTTAATGTCTTTGTCATAACGTAATCTGCGATTTTCAAATTTACAATCTACAATAGTTCACAGTAATTGCCATTGCCTACTACATGCATGCTCCGCAGCAAAGGCTCGGGGCAATGCCGAAGGCGAAAGCGAGAACGACGATGAGGAACGCCGCCATAAGGATGGTGGTGTATACAATACCTATCACCCTCCAGCGGTTGAACCATATCCTGCCGTTGATGCCAAGCGTCTGCATCGCGCTCCAGAAACCGTGAGTGAGATGGAACCACAGAGCGACAATCCAGATGACATACAGCACGACATACACCGGATTGCTGAAAGTCTCCTGTATCCAGCCGAACCCATCGTGGGGACTTGGCGACACTTGAATGCCCGCAAGCTCGGCAAACATCATGTTGTACCAGAAGTTGAAGAAGTGCAGAATAAGTCCGAGAACTACGATGATACCCAGGACGAGCATGTTCTGCGACGCCCACGAGACCTCGCTGCGGCGCGCAGTCTCATGGTAACGCTCCGGGCCACGGGCGCGGCGGTTCTGCATCGTGAGCCAGAAAGCATAGAAAATGTGAATCAGTGCCAGTGCAGCCAGGCCACAGGTGGCGGCTACGGCATACCAGTTGGCGCCCAACAGCTCGCAAATCATGTTGTAAGCCTCACCGGAGATGAGGGCAACAACATTCATTGCGCCGTGGAAAGTCAAGAACAGGATAAGGCAGACGCCTGTGACAGACATCACGACCTTTCTTCCAATAGGTGAATTTGTTAACCACATAAATGATTGATTTTGAATTATTTAAATTAAGAATTATTTTAGATTCAAGAGTTTCCCACATCTATATTACAGCGTGCCGCATGGCAAAATACCTCGTTCTAAGTATTGCAACGCTCATTTTAGGCTGCAAATATACCATAAATTAATGATATTTCAAACTTTTAAAGTAGAAAAATTGAAAAACACGCACTTTTACATCAACGCACTGCGCAATACGCGCCGCAAACAAGTATAAGACCGGATTGCCACACGCTGAAAACGGATGTTATGACAAATTGGAAACAGCAGCGCAGACCGGCGTTTACCATTTGTTAACACTTGCGCGGCAATTATTCAAAAAATGAGAATAAAATGCTTATTTACGAAACTTTTAGTAATTTTGCACTGGATATTGTTTGAACGCACATGATTTTAAAATATGATGTCATTGTCATTGGCGGAGGCCACGCCGGCTGCGAGGCGGCATGTGCCAGCGCGAGGATAGGGGCAAAGACTTGCCTCGTGACAATGGACATGAACAAAATCGCGCAGATGAGTTGCAACCCGGCAGTGGGTGGCATCGCAAAGGGACAAATAGTGCGGGAGGTGGATGCGCTGGGAGGACAGATGGGACTGATAACCGACGCCACGGCAATTCAGTTCCGTATGCTGAACCGCTCCAAGGGACCGGCGATGTGGAGCCCAAGGGCGCAGTGCGACCGCGAGAAATTCATCTTGCAGTGGCGTAGGACGCTGGACAGGACAGAGAACCTTGACATCTGGCAGGACCAGGCGGAGGAACTGCTCGTGGAAGAGCGTGACGCTGCAAGCGGCAAGGACGGCAACGCCGTCAGCCAACACGCTTCTCACAGCATAAAGAAAGTGTTGGGAGTACGCACAATATGGGGAGTGGAACTGCACGCCAAGACGGTCGTCATAACAGCAGGGACATTCCTAAACGGCATGATGCACATAGGCGACAAGATGGTGGAGGGTGGCAGGATTGCAGAACCGGCGGTGAAGCACCTCACCGAGAGCATAACGAGGCACGGCATCGCATCGGCACGGATGAAAACTGGCACACCGGTGAGGATTGACCGCCGCTCGGTGCATTTCGAGGACACAGAGATGCAACCGGGGGAAACCGACTTACACAAGTTTTCCTACCTTGGAGAGGCACGTCAACTTCCGCAACTGCCGTGCTGGACCCTGTCAACAAACGCAGAGGCACACGAGGTGCTGCGCCAAAGCATGGACAAATCGCCACTGTACAACGGCCAGATCAACAGCATCGGACCTCGCTACTGCCCGTCAATAGAAACAAAACTGGTCACCTTCCCAGGCAGGAACAGCCACCCGCTTTTCCTCGAACCAGAGGGAACAGACACCAACGAGATGTACCTCAACGGCTTCTCCTCAAGTATGCCAATAAGCACACAGATAGAGGCGCTGAAGCGCATACCCGCCCTCAGGGACGTGAAAGTGTATCGGCCCGGATATGCAATAGAATACGATTTCTTCGACCCCACCCTACTTTACCACACGTTGGAATCGAAAATAATAAGCGGACTGTTCCTTGCAGGACAAGTGAACGGGACGACAGGATACGAGGAGGCGGCAGGACAGGGGCTCGTGGCAGGAGTGAACGCCGCGCTGCTCGCCGGAAGCGACAGTACGATGAAACCATGCGGGACGCAATTTATCATGCACCGCGACGAGTCTTACATAGGCGTGCTGATCGACGACCTGGTTACGAAAGGCGTTGACGAGCCGTACCGAATGTTCACATCAAGGGCAGAATACCGCATACTGCTCCGGCAGGATGATGCCGATGCACGCCTGACGGAACGGGCCTACGAACTGGGGATTGCCAGCCGCGAGCGCATGGACTGGTGGAAAGAGAAGAGCCGGCACATAGAGCACATCATGGAGATTTGCCGCAAGACATCGATGAGCCCTAAGGCAACAGAGGGCATGCTGACGGCATTCGGCACGACACCGCTGCGCACCGGGTGCAAGGCAATAGAACTTCTCGGGCGGCCACAGATAGACATATACAAGCTGGCGGAAATGATCCCTCAACTGAAAGAGGCTCTCAACGCGCCAGAAAACCGCAGGGAAGAGATAGCACAGGCGGCAGAGGTAAGAATGAAGTATGCCGGATATATCGAGCGGGAGCGGGAGGAGGCAGACAAGATGCACCGTCTTGAGAATATAAAAATCAGAGGGAAGTTCGACTATATGCCGATGAAGCACATATCAATCGAGGCGAGGCAGAAACTGTCACGCATCAACCCCGAGACCCTTGCGCAGGCATCACGCATACCCGGCGTGTCGCCAAGCGACATAAACGTGCTGCTCGTGCTAATGGGCAGGTGACGGGAGGCGAGCAAGATTTCCAAATAATGGAAGCATGGAGGCTGCGGAACAAAGCGTGTTTCCGTGTTTCACGTGAAACAAAAGAAGTGTAAACGACTAAAAGTCAATAATATATAAAACAATTATGAACAACAAACTGTTGATGGACAATCTGAGATGTGTTCCTGATTTTCCTGTAAAGGGCGTGAATTTCCGTGATGTCACGACATTGTTCAAGAGTGCGGAATGTCTTAAAGAGATGGTGGAGGAGCAGTATGAAATCTACAAAGACAAAGGCATAACAAAAGTGGTGGGCATCGAGAGCCGTGGGTTCGTACTCGCGTCGGCGCTCGCCCTGCGTCTCGGCGCAGGCGTAATACTGTGCAGGAAGCCCGGAAAATTGCCTACGGAAACCATTCAGGAGAGTTACGAAAAGGAATACGGCACAGACACCATCGAGATACACAAGGACGCCATCTCGCCAGACGACGTGGTGCTGCTGCACGACGACCTGCTCGCGACAGGCGGAACAATGAAGGCGACATGCAACCTGGTGAAGAAATTCAACCCCAAAAAGGTATACATCAACTTCATAATAGAGCTCGTGCATGAAGGTTTTGAGGGACGCAACATATTCGACAAGGACATAGAAGTGAGCACTCTCATCCAGGTATAATCTCGAAACACACATAAAAAGGGAAACAGCATTGACCGCATTGAAAGCCAGAAATTCTGTACGAGGTGACAATCAGCAACATACGGGAACATTGTTTCACGTGGAACAACCGCACGATACCTTATGACGAAGGAAGAAAACGGAACACGGCTGGCACATCTTAGAAATATCGTGGCAACCATGCCATCCCAGCCCGGCAGCTACCAGTACTACGACAGGAATGGGAAAATAATATATGTGGGCAAGGCAAAGAACCTCAAGAACCGCGTTTCGTCATACTTCCACAAAGAGGTTGACCGCTTCAAGACAAAAGTTCTCGTGAGCAAGATATGGGACATCACATACACTGTGGTGAACACCGAGGAAGACGCACTGCTTCTCGAGAACTCGCTTATAAAGAAATACCAGCCAAGATACAACATTCTTCTGAAGGACGGCAAGACCTACCCAAGCATCTGCGTTACCAAAGAACAGTTCCCAAGGGTGTTCGCGACCCGCAACATAAACAAGAAATGGGGACAGTATTTCGGTCCATACTCCAGCGTCAGCACAATGCACGGCCTGCTCGGCATCATAAAGGAACTTTACCACCCACGCACCTGCCGCTTCCCCATCACCGAGGAAGGAATAAAGGCGGGCAAATACAAGCCGTGCCTCGAATACCACATACGCAACTGCGAGGCTCCCTGCATTGGGAAACAGACACGCGAGGACTACACGCAAAACATAGAACAGGCACGCGAGATACTGAAAGGGAACACGCGAGAGGTGCAGAAACTGCTGTACGAAAAGATGATGCAGGCGGCGGAGGAGCTGCGCTTCGAGGAGGCGGAGATGATGAAAGGGAAATACAACCTGCTGGAAAAATTCGCCTCGAAGAGCGAAGTGGTGAGCCACACAATCACAAACATAGACGTGTTCTCACTGACCGAAGACGACACGAGGGCATACATAAACTACATGCATGTAACGAATGGTGCTATAAACCAGGCATTTACATACGAGTTCAAGAAGAAGTTGGACGAGACCGCCGACGACATCCTCACGCTCGGCATAATGCAGATACGGGAACAGGTGGGCAGCGACGCGCGGGAGATTGTGCTGCCCTTCGAGCCAGAGACACACATACCAGACGTGACAATCACCGTTCCCATGCGAGGAGAAAAAAAGCACCTGCTGGAACTGTCGGAAATGAACTGCCGGCAGTACCGTTTCGACCGTCTTAAACAAGCGGAGAAGCTGAACCCCGAACAGAAGCAGACACGCCTGATGAAGGAATTGCAGAAAGCACTCGGAATGAAGAAAATGCCATACCACATCGAGTGTTTCGACAACTCCAACATATCCGGCGCCGACGCCGTGGCAGGCTGCGTAGTGTTCAAGGGACTGAAACCCAGCAAGAAAGACTACCGGAAATATAACATCCGGACGGTGGAAGGCCCAGACGACTACGCCTCAATGAAAGAGGTGGTAAGGCGGCGGTATGCCCGTTTGCAGGAAGAAAAACAACCCCTGCCCGACCTCATAATAACTGACGGCGGCAAGGGTCAGATGGAGGTTGTGCGACAGGTCATCGAGGACGAGATGAGCCTCAGCATTGCCATCGCGGGCCTTGCCAAAGACGACCGTCACCGCACCAACGAACTGCTGTTCGGATTCCCGCCCGCCGTAATCGGCATGAAGACCGACTCGGAACTGTTCCGCGTGCTGACGCGAATACAGGACGAGGTGCACCGCTACGCCATAACGTTCCACCGCGAGAAACGATCCAAACACGCGCTGCACTCGGAATTGGACGACATACGCGGCATCGGACCAAAGACAAAGGAACTGCTGATAAAGGAGCTGAAGAGCATAAAGCGTATTAAAACTGCTGATTTACAGACACTTACAAAAATAATCGGCTCGTCGAAAGGCAAAATTCTTTACGAACATTTCCACAAGCAAGAATGAGTAAAAACAACATCACGCCCCCACCCCATCAAAGGCTGGCACGCCACCTGTGCCCGGCGGCAATTCATTTCATACATTAACGCAAAGCAAATTCGGCGAGTTTGCAAAGCAAATTCGGCGAGTTTGCAAAGTAAATACGGCGAGTTTGCAAAGTAAATACGGCGAGTTTGCAAAGTAAATACGGCGAGTTCCAAATGGCGTACAGCACGAACGGTACGCAAGCACTGCACAAAACGCCCCCTATTATTGCGCAATCAAATAAAAAACATTAACTTTGCAGCGTGAGAATAGTGATACAGAGGGTTAGCCGGGCCAGTGTCAACATATCGGGGAAAGTGAAATCGTCTATCGGCAAGGGTTTCCTGATACTCGTAGGAGTGGAGGAAAGCGACACTGAGAACGATGCCGAGTGGCTGGTGAGGAAAGTCGTAGGGCTGCGCGTCTTCGACGATGAGAACGGCGTGATGAACCTCAACATCGGGCAGGTGGGCGGCGACATACTCGTTGTGAGCCAGTTCACGCTCTTTGCAAGCACCAGGAAGGGCAATCGCCCCTCATGGCTAAGGGCAGCCCGCCACGACATTTCGGTGCCGCTCTACGAGTTTTTCTGCCGCCGCATAGAGGAAGAGACAGGCAGGACGATTGGCACAGGCGAGTTCGGCGCCGACATGAAAGTGGAGCTCGTCAACGACGGGCCGGTCACAATCTGCATTGATACAAAGAACAAAGAGTAGTGGAAAGTCTTGCCTCCACCCCACCCGGCGGCAGCCTGGAAGCGGATGCAAAGGCAAGGAAAGCGTGACATATATGGATGATTTTTCCGGTTTCATGGATATGAATTCTACCGACCTCAGCATCAGGGAGATGCAGAAGGCGGTTGATGATTGGATAAAAGAATATGGAGTGCGTTATTTCTCGGAACTAACCAACATGGCATGCCTCACCGAGGAGGTGGGCGAGCTGGCGCGCGTCATGGCAAGAACGTATGGCGACCAGAGCTTCAAGGCAGGCGAAGAGCCAAACCTCGGCGAGGAAATGGCCGACGTGCTGTGGGTGCTCACCTGCCTTGCAAACCAGACCGGCGTTGACCTTACAGAAGAGTTGAGGAGGAGTTTCGTCAAGAAGACCACACGCGACAACACGCGGCACCTGAAAAACCCGAAACTAAAAAACGGTAACAAATAACTTATAATGATTATGGAACAGAAAAGCAAGTACGAGCAGGCATTGGCAAAGTATAATTGCGACATCGACGATGCCAAGGTGAAAGAGGCTGTAAAGAAGATTATATCGGAGAAAGTGCCGGAAAATGACAACACAGACGTGAAGAGGTTCCTCTTCGGCAGCATAGAACTGACAACACTGAAGACGACCGACTCTGAAGAGAGCGTGATGGCGTTCACCGAGAGAGTGAACAAGTTCTACGAGGAGCGCGAGGACATGCCACGCATCGCCACGATATGCGTTTATCCTTGTTTTGCCAAGACGGTGGCAGACACTCTCGAGGTCGACGGCGTTGAGATTGCGTGCGTGAGCGGCAGTTTCCCCTCCTCGCAGGCCCGCATCGAGGTCAAGGTGGCAGAGACGGCTCTTGCCATCGAGGACGGCGCGACGGAGATAGACATGGTCATGTCGGTCGGCAAGTTCCTCTCGGGCGACTACGAGGGTGTCTGCGATGACATACAGGAGATGAAGGAGGCGTGCAAAGGGCATGACCTGAAGGTTATCCTCGAGACGGGCGACATCGTGACAGCATCGAACATCAAGAAAGCGTCAATACTGGCGATGTACTCGGGCGCAGACTACATCAAGACATCAACCGGCAAGGAGAAGATTTCCGCCACGCCGGAGGCCGCATACGTCATGTGCCAGGCCATCAAGGAGTACTACGACGAGACGGGCATCCAGATAGGTTTCAAGCCCGCCGGCGGCCTCAACACCGTGATGGACGCGTTGACCTACTACACCATCGTTAAGGAAGTTCTCGGGGAGGAATGGCTCACCAACAAGTGGTTCCGCCTCGGCACAAGCCGCCTCGCCAACCTGCTGCTCAGCGAGATCGACGGCAAGGAAGTGAAGTTCTTCTGACGGTTTGGGATTAAGAGGCGCGGAGGGGTTTGCTCAGAAATCATCATTCCCCTCCCCCACTTTCTCGAACGAACAACCCGTATTCGCGCTTATCCGCCCCACAGTGTCATCGCTCCCAATGGCGAGCAGCACGAACATGGCAAAGGAAATCATGGTGAGCAGCAGTTTCAGCGAGCTGGTGCGCCGGCGCTCCACCCTGCCCACCTCGCCGAAAGCAATCCTGTCAACGGCGTAGATATATGTGAAGCCGGCAATGACGGCGATGATATATGCAAACACATCATTCTGGTCGTAGGTGCCGTGCATTATCCCGAGACCCTGCATAAACTCGTGGGATATTGATATTGTGGGCATTACGAGGATGAACATCCAGCAGTCCCTTATCTTGAAATTCCATATACAGCCGATTATAATGGCGTATGCGAACAGCCATACGCCGTCCGGAAGGTTGTAAAGCACCCACGAATCGACGATCGAGGGGTCTTGCTTAATGCTCTCCAATATGTCGAGAATGCCGATATACCTGAAAAAATGGAACATCTTCAGCGTGTCCGGACGGAAATATATGTACATCATTCCACATGCCGACACGCAGCATAAAGCCACGGCGACCGTTATGGTCTTTGCAAGTCCAACTTTTATCTTCGCTGTCATGTCTTCCAAAAGTGATGCACAAAGATAGGCATTTTTTTCAACACTGCGCCGTCGCCGGCATTAAAAATCACCCTGCGGCTACTTGTTTCGCTGCACGATGAAGTCGATGTACGCGCTCAGCGCCCTCTTCAATTTGCCGTCTTTCACGTTGCGCGAAATGAATCCCTGCGCCAGCGAGTGAAAATGCTCCATCCTCCCGCAGGCATACTCCACCCCGCCGTTTTCCTTTGTGAAGGCCACCAAACGCGCGATTTCACCGGGTGTCACGCAGCGTTCCTTCACCTTCCGCGCCAAGGCGAGCATCTCCCCGCTGCCGGTTGAGTTGAGGGCGTGGATGACCGGCAGGGTGAGTTTCCCCTCCGCCATGTCGTTTCCCGTTGGCTTGCCAATCTCCGGCGAGTCGTAATAGTCGAAAATGTCATCGCGTATCTGGAACGCGAGGCCTATGTTGCGGCCAAACTCGCGCACCTCGGCTGCGTCCCCTTCGCCAACTCCCGCCGACAAGGCTCCCATTTCGCAGCACGACTCGAAGAGAGCCGCCGTCTTCTGCCTTATCACCTGATAGTAAACGTCTTCCGATATTTCCCTGTTTTCAATGTTCGACAACTGCAACACCTCCCCTGCCGACAATGTCTTGCCGAGCCGCGCGAGGTTGCCTATTATGCGGCTGTTGCCCGTCCCTGACACGCACAGCAGCGCCGAGGATAGAATGAAGTCGCCCACGAGCACCGCCACCTTGTTGTTGTAGGTGGCGTTCACCGATGCCTGCCCGCGCCGCTCGTCGCTCTCGTCAACCACATCATCATGCACGAGGCTCGCCGTGTGCAGCAGTTCCAGGCCCACGGCCGACTTCAGGGTCACGTCGTTCACCACGCCATAGTTCTTGGCGATGAGCAGGATGAGCATCGGGCGCATCCGCTTGCCTCCGCGCTGGCGTATATGGCCCAGCACATCGTTGAGCAGTCCGTACTCATGCTCCAATGTGGAATTGAACAACTCGACGAAAGTCTCCAACTCGTTGCTGATGGGTTGTTTTATGACTGACAGGAAATCCATAAACGATAAATTTCCCACAAAATTAGTGCTTTTATCGCATTTATGGAAAAGTTTTTGTAATTTTGAGCGTAAAATAAGCACAATTATGGAGAAATTGTTTCTTTTAGACGCATACGCACTCATCTACCGGGCATATTACGCCTTTATAAAGAACCCGAGGATAAACTCAAAGGGGCAGAACACCTCTGCCGTGCTGGGCTTCTGCAACACGCTCCACGAGGTGATGGCCAAGGAAAGGCCGACACATCTCGGCGTGGCCTTCGACCCCCACGGTCCGACATTCCGCTCGGAGGCGTTCCCTGAGTACAAGGCGCAGCGCGACGCCACACCAGAGGACATCCACGCCTCCGTACCCATCATAAAGGACATCCTCGCGGCGATGAACATCCCGATACTCGAGGCTGCGGGCTTCGAGGCTGACGACGTGATTGGCACCCTGGCACAGAAAAGCGGCAAAACGGGCATCAAGACATATATGCTGACCCCCGACAAGGACTACGGGCAGCTTGTGGGCGACAACGTGTTCATCTACCGCCCGCGCCATGGCGGTGGGTATGAGGTGATGGACGCGGATGCCGTCTGCCGCAAGTATGACATCGCTTCCCCACCCCAGGTGGTCGACCTGCTGGCGCTGATGGGTGACAGCGCCGACAATTTCCCGGGCTGCCCGGGTGTCGGCGAGAAGACGGCGGCGAAGCTCATCAAGCAGTTTGGCAGCGTGGAGCAACTGCTCTCGCGAACAGGCGAACTGAAGGGGGCGGTCAAAAAGAATGTGGAAGCGGCGGTGGAGGACATACGCATGTCGAAGTTCCTCGCGACAATCCGCACAGACGTGCCGATCGAACTGGACATGGAAAAACTAAAAGTCACCACTCCCGACGAAACAAGCCTGCGCAAAATTTTCAGCGAGTTGGAGTTCCGCACCCTCTCAGACAAGTTTTTAAATAAGCAAGCAAAACAGGAAAAAAATGCCTCTCAACAGCAAGATTTATTCGGCTTTTCCACGGACGAAAATACGAATGAGGAAAAGAAATCGCCCAAATCGCAGTTAAATTCCGTTAAACACGAATACCAACTCATTGAGGATGAGGGGAAAGCACGCGAAATCTGTGATTTTTTATTAACACACAAGATATTAAGTTTGGACACGGAGACCACCTCCACCAATGCCATTGAGGCAGAATTGGTGGGTATGAGCTTCGCCGTCGAGCCTCACAAGGCGTTCTACGTTGCAATACCGGCAGACAGGGAGAAGGCGCAAAGACTTGTCGACATTTTCAAGCCACTCTACGAATCGCCCGGAATACTCAAGGTGGGGCAGAACATAAAGTATGACCTCGAGGTCCTGGCCAACTATGGCATAACGCTCGCCGGCGACATGTGGGACACCATGATAGCGCACTACCTCATCCAGCCAGAGCTGCGCCACAACATGGACTACATGGCGGAGGTGTACCTGAACTACAAGACGGTACACATCGAGGAGCTCATCGGCCCCAAGGGGAAAAACCAGCGGTCGATGCGCTCGCTGCCGCCAGCCGAGGCGTATGAGTATGCCTGCGAGGACGCAGACATCACGCTGCAACTGAAAAACGCGCTCGAGCCACGGCTGAAGGAGGCCGGCGTTGAGAAACTGTTCCACGAGATCGAGATGCCCCTGGTGCGGGTGCTCGCCGCGATGGAGATGAACGGGGTGCGCATAGACACCGGCTCGCTCGCCGAGACATCGCAGGAACTGACGCGCAGGATGCAGGAACTGGAAAAGGAGATACACGCACTGGCAGGCGAGGAGTTCAACATTGCATCGCCGAAACAGGTGGGCGACATACTGTTCGGCAAGATGCAGATAACGGAAAAACCGAAGAAGACAAAGACAGGGCAGTATGTCACCAGCGAGGAAGTGCTGCAAAGCCTGCGCCAAAAGAGCCCCATCGTGGACAAGATACTGCAACACAGGGGATTGAAGAAACTGCTCGGGACATACGTCGATGCCCTTCCGAAACTGATAAACAGGAAAACCGGACACATACACACGTCGTTCAACCAGACCATAACGTCCACGGGGCGGCTGTCATCGTCGGACCCCAACCTCCAGAACATCCCCGTTCGCGGCGAGGACGGCAAGGAGATCCGCAAGGCCTTCATCCCTGACGACGGCTGCCTGTTCTTCTCCGCCGACTACAGCCAGATAGAGCTGCGCGTCATGGCCCATCTCTCGGGCGACGAGAACATGGCGAGGGTGTTCCGCGAGGGCCACGACCTGCACGCGGCAACGGCCGCGACAATCTACAGGAAAGACATAAGGGACGTTACGCGCGACGAGCGCACAAAGTCGAAACGTGCCAATTTCGGCATAATCTACGGCATCACGGTGTTCGGGCTTGCCGAGCGTCTGGATATAGAGCGCAGCGAGGCAAAGCAACTCATCGACGGCTTTTTCGAGACATTCCCTAAGGTCCACGACTACATGGAACACTCGAAGCAGGTGGCGCGCGCGCAAGGATATGCCGAGACGGTGTTCCATCGACGGCGTTACCTGCCCGACATCAACTCGCGCAACGCCGTGGTGCGCAACTATGCCGAGCGCAACGCCATCAACGCACCGATACAAGGCTCCGCAGCAGACATAATAAAGGTGGCGATGATACGCATTCACAGGCGTTTCGAGGAACTCGGGCTGAAGAGCAAGATGATACTCCAGGTGCACGACGAACTCAACTTCAGCGTCTTCCCGGAAGAAAAAGACACAGTGGAGAAGATTGTCATCGGCGAGATGCAGAACGCATACCAACTGAGCGTTCCGCTCATCGCCGACTGCGGATGGGGGGCCAACTGGCTGGAGGCACATTGATTACGGCATGTTACTTTTGAGGAGCCTATAAGCCAATAAACTCAGACATTAATAAATCACAATGAACAGGGAATACCCACAAATAGATATTCCCTGTTTTCCTTTATTATTTCAATTAATGCGAAAATAATTATTTGTATGTGTTGTCAACTTCATTTTAATATTGTAAATTTGCAAACTATTAATTATAAAAAATAATTTGATTAATCAATTTAGATACAAAGTGGTATGTTAAAAAGAACTTTATTTGCATTTCTGCTGGTTGCGTCTTGCATAACAGCAAATGCCCAGGGATTTAGGTTTGGGGCGACGGCTGGGCTCAACGTCAATGTTGCGCGTGGCAGTGATCCGTGCGGCGCCACCCTCGGTTATGTGTTTGGTGGGAACGTCCTTTATGATTTCACGGACGGAGACGACACATGGTATTTGGGAAGTGCCTTGCTCCTTTCACAGAAAGGTTTCAAGCAGGATAACATTTTTGATGGCAATGAGAAGCCTATTGACATAAGACACGACATGACGGCATTGGAGATGCCCTTTGTCGTCGGTAAGAATTTCCCCATTGGCAACAAAGGCAGGTTCTTCGTGGAGGCAGGGCCTTACATTTCCTGCTCGCTGTGGGGAACGACCAAGGTTAAACAAGATGGCAAGAGCGATAAGCACCACGACATTTTCGGGAAGAACAAGTTCAACAGGCTTGACTGTGGCCTGACACTCGGAGTGGGTGCAGATATATCAAACAAGGTCAGGGTGAAATGCAGCTATGAGCTTGGATTGCCCAACATGATAAATAACAGTGTCAAGATAGATGGCGTGTCAACCTCGACCTACAGGAACGGCACCATCGCCACGACATTGACTTACTTGTTCTGACGCGACAAGTTTCCAGTCCCCAACCGGTGATCACGGCACTGGGTCTCACATTCAGTGCCTGCAACTTGTTTCCCGGCTGATTGCAGCCGCAGTCAGCCGGGGCATAATGACCGGTTAGGGTTTGGAGGACACCTCCCCGATCCCTTTGTTGTATTTCCCGAACATAGCCTTCATATTCCTGCGGAAGATGCCTCGCTTGGCGCGCTCCTTATCGTTCAGCATACTGTCCGGCGTGTTCGCGGGGTAAATCCTGAAGTTCTTGTGACCCGATATTGCGGGGCGCGACACCCACACGAGCATGTAGCCGCAGCCATCGAGGACTACAACTCCCCCACGCATCCATAAGTCCATCTGCAGCATGGCACCGCCGTCGGTGTTTGTCCGCGCCATGTTGCTGACATAGTTTCCGAGCGAGTATGCCACCACATTGGCGCCGTTCCGCCCGTCCCGCAGCTCCATGGGCTGCAGTACGTGGGGATGCGAGCCGACGACGTGGTCAACACCCTTGCCCAGTAGCCACTCCGCGATGTCACGCTGCTGCTGGCTGGGTTGCAGCGAATACTCAACCCCCCAGTGTGGTATGGCAATAAGGATGTCTGGCTTCATCTTCTTCGCCTTCTCTATGTCGCGCGCTATCTCCGTGGTGTCCATATAGTTGACCACATTCGGGGCCTTTGCTTTCAGCCCGTTGGTACCGTATGTGAAGTTGAGCAGCACCACACGTATGCCTTTCCGCTCCACGAGCAGGGGATAGTTTCTGTCCCTCTCCGCCATGTTTTTATATGTGCCGAGGTGCGGCACGCCCATTTTGTCCATCATGTCGATTGTCCGTTCCAATCCTTTCTGCCCCGAGTCGAGGCAGTGGTTGTTTGCCGTCACCAACACGTTGAAGCCTGCGTCGACAACCGCTTTCAGAAATTCGTCGGGCGCGGAGAAGCACGGGTAGCCCCTGTATGGCTTGCCGCCGAGCGTCGTCTCGAAGTTGGCAATGGCAATGTCGGCACTGCCAATCTTCTCCTTGACATATCTGAAAGTCTCGTCATAACTGTATGTGCCGTCGGCGTTGCGCGCGGCATCGATCTGCCCCCGGTGCTGCATCAGGTCGCCGGCGAAAATAATTCTCAGGGTGTGTATGGGATAATACATGCCGCCACCCTTCCTCGCCCCGCACGTATCACGGGAGTTCTTGTTGCATGCAAACGCCATGGCAGACAATGCCAAAATCATTGTGATGGATAAAAATTTCTTCATAGTGATGGTTTGATTTATACATTCAGGCCGTAAAGTTACAAAAAACAAACGAGACTGTCATTATTTCCGATGAAAATTTTGCCGTTACGATGCTTTTCTGTATTTTTGCAAAATCATCACACACGCCGGCAAATTGTCCGGCAAGGCAACAAAAACATACATTTATGATTATTAAGAGAATACTTTCCACTGCATTTGCGATTGCCGCAACGGTGGTTTCGCTGGCCGGCGTGCCGCCCGTCTCACACCCGAAGATTGGCACAACGGCACAGTCTGACGACGGGGCAATAACCATCACGCTGGTCGCAAAGAAACAGAACTACGGCGGCAGCGCCGACACGCGCGACGCCGACATCAACAGCCCCAAGTCTATCAACATCCACCCCGATGGCTCGAAGTACTATGTCAACTCGCTCGAGGGCTGCACGACGATAAGCTACGACTTCAAGACAAACAGAAAACTCGCCGTCATACACCATCAGTTCAGGGAAGGCCGCGACGACGCGCTGTGGTCGCAACCATCGGGACTGTACCCCTGGCGGCACTACCACAACAACGTGAACACCTTTGCCGGGAAGCCCGTGGAGAGCACTTTCAGCCACAACGGCCGTTACCTGTGGGTGCCTTACTACCGCCGCTCGTTCGACATCAACGCGCAGGACCCGTCGGCAGTGGCAGTGATAGACACGCGCAGCGACAAGGTGGTGCGGCTGATGGAGACGGGTCCGCTGCCAAAGATGGTCAGCACGTCGCCCGACGGCAAGACGGTGGCCATCTCGCACTGGGGCAACAACACCGTGGGCCTCATCGACATATCGTCCGGGAAGCCGGAGGAATGGCACCACAAGATGGTTCTCACCGTTGACCGGCAACTCGACCTGAACTATCCGCTGAACCGCTCGGTTGACCGCGACAACGGCAGCGGATATGCCCTGCGCGGCACGGTGTTCACACCAGACAACCGATACCTCATAGTCGGCTGCATGGGGGGCGGGGGAGGCATCGCCGTGATAGACATACAGCAGCAGAAATACCTCGGCCGCGTGCTTGGCATGATGAGCAACGTGAGACATCTCGTGATTTCAAACGGATACCTCTACCTCAGCATCAACGGTGGGGGAGTGGTGCAGCGAATGCCGCTGAAAGACTTCATGGCTGTGGCAAGGACAATGGACGGGACGACGAGGAAGACCGCCACGGCAAGGAACTGGGAGAACTGCAATGTGGGCAAGGGGGCGCGCACCATCAGCATCTCGCCGGACGGGCGATACATCTTCGCCGCGTGCAACAACGTCAGCCAGGTGTATGTGGTCGACACAAAGACGATGAAGGCCGTCTGCCACATCGGTGTCGACAGTTACCCGGTGGGGCTCGACATATCCTCCGACGGGCGTTATGTGTTCGTCACGTCGCAAGGCCGCAGCAACCACGGCGGCAACGCGGTGAACATCTACGAGGTGACTTACAAGAACCCGCCGTCGGCACGCTTCTGCCCGGCGTGCGGCGCACCGCGCACCGACGAAATGAAGAAATGCCCCGAATGCGGGTTGCAGTACGAGGGCATGACCGTTATGAACGGCAACATTACACCGGACAAGACCCCGGACGGCACGCAAGATGCCAAAAACACAGCCATAAAACCCATATACTACGCCGGAGGAGCACTCGCAGCAGTGCTTGCCGGCGTTTTCTTTTTCGTCCGGTCACGGCGAAGGAAATAGAAGCACTGCGCCCGTTATATCCTTTTCAGTGGCAAACCACGAAACCGAAATCCTGCAATGAGCAAGACAGCATACCGCAAAACACTGTTGCGAAACGCGGATTTCGCTTTGTTTGCACCCATAAAATATAGATACAAAAGCCAACAAGAAGTAAAAAAAACGACACAACCCTTTGCTTTCTCGGTGGAAAAAGGTATCTTTGCATTTTACAAAAAACAAAGTAATGGCCACGAGGAAAGAAGAGTTGACACCAATGATGAGGCAGTTCTTCTCGCTGAAGGCAAAGCACCCGGACGCACTGCTGCTGTTCAGGTGCGGCGACTTCTACGAGACCTACTGCGACGATGCCATCGCTGCAAGCAAAATCCTCGGCATAACGCTCACACGGCGCAACAACGGCGCGTCGGGGAAACCGGCAACGGAGATGGCTGGCTTCCCACACCACGCGCTCGACACCTACCTGCCTAAACTAATCCGGGCTGGCAGGAGGGTGGCTATCTGCGACCAACTGGAAGACCCCAAACTGACAAAGAAACTGGTCAAGCGCGGCATCACCGAACTCGTCACGCCGGGCGTGGCGATGAGCGACAACGTGCTGGACAACAAGGAGAACAACTTCCTCGCGGCGGTGCATTTCGGCAAGGGGAGCTGCGGCGTGGCCTTCCTCGACATATCGACGGGCGAATTCCTCACAGGGGAGGGGGCACCGGACTACATCGAGAAACTGCTCGGCAACTTCCAGCCAAAGGAGGTGCTGCACGAACGCGGACGCAAGGCGGACTTTGAGCGCGCGTTCGGCACGAAGTTCCTCACCTACGAAATGGACGACTGGGTGTTCACGGAGCAGACCGCACGGAAGAAACTGCTCGGCCACTTCGGCGTGAAGAACCTGAAGGGCTTCGGCACCGACCACCTGCACAACGGCGTGACGGCAAGCGGGGCGATACTGCAATACCTCGATATGACGCAGCACACGCACATCGGCCACATCACGTCGCTCGCAAGGATCGAGGAGGAGAGGTTCGTAAGGCTCGACAAGTTCACCATACGCTCGCTCGAGCTGCTGCAGCCGATGCAGGACGGCGGGGCGAGCCTGATGGACGTGATAGACCGCACCGTGACGCCGATGGGCGCGCGGATGCTGAAGCGGTGGACGGTGTTCCCGCTGAAGGAGGAACGGCTCATCAACGAGCGGCTCGACATCGTGGAGTACTTCTTCCGCCAGCCTGACTTCCGGACACTCGTCGACGAGGAGTTCCACACCATGGGCGACATCGAGCGCATAATATCGAAGGTTGCAACGGGACGCGTCACACCCCGCGAGGTGGTGCAGCTGAAAGTGGCACTCAACGCGCTGCGCCCGGTGAAGGAGGCGTGCATGAACGCCGCTAACGATGCCCTGAAAAGGGTGGGGGAGCGGCTGGACCTGTGCGAGACACTGCGCGACAGGATAGAGCGGGAGGTGGAGAACGACCCGCCGCAGATGGTGAACAAGGGTGGGGTGGTGCGCGAAGGCGTGAACAGCGAGCTCGACGAACTGCGCAACATCGCATACAGCGGGAAGGACTTCCTGCTGAAGATACAGGAGCGCGAGACACAGCAGACAGGCATCGCGTCGCTGAAGATTGGCTACAACAACGTGTTCGGCTATTACCTCGAGGTGCGCAACACATACAAGGACAGGGTGCCGCAGGACTGGATACGCAAGCAGACGCTCGCACAGGCGGAGCGGTACATCACGCAGGAACTGAAGGAATATGAGGAGAAGATACTCGGCGCGGAGGACAAGATTCTTTCGCTCGAGGCACGCATATTCAACGAGTTGGTATGTTCGATGCAGGAATACATAACGCCGATACAGACCAACGCCAACCTCATCGCGCGGCTCGACTGCTTGCTGTCGTTCGCCAAGGCCGCCGAGGAACACCACTACGTGCGGCCCGTGATAGACCTGAGCGAGGCACTGGACATACACCAGGGGCGGCACGCCGTCATCGAGACACAACTGCCGCCGGGCGAGAGCTACGTGCCGAACGACATCATGCTCGACACCGGGAAACAGCAGATCATCATCATCACAGGCCCCAACATGGCAGGAAAGTCGGCCCTGCTGCGCCAGACCGCGCTCATAGCACTGATGGCACAGATGGGCTGTTTCGTGCCGGCAGAGAGCGCGAGGATTGGCTTGGTGGACAAGATTTTCACACGCGTGGGGGCATCGGACAACATCTCGCTCGGCGAATCGACATTCATGGTGGAGATGACGGAGGCATCGAACATACTCAACAACGTCACGCCACGCTCGCTCGTGCTGTTCGACGAGCTCGGGCGCGGCACATCGACATACGACGGCATAAGCATCGCATGGGCCATCGTGGAGTATCTCCACGAAAACAAGAAGGCGCAGGCGCGCACGCTGTTCGCCACGCACTACCACGAACTGAACGAGATGGAGAAGAACTTCCCACGCATAAAGAACTACAACGTGTCGGTGAAGGAGGTTGACAACAAGGTCATCTTCCTGAGGAAACTGCAACGCGGGGGCTCTGAACACTCGTTCGGCATCCATGTGGCGCAGATTGCGGGAATGCCGAGGAGCATCGTGAAGCGCGCAAACACGATACTGAAGCAACTGGAGAACGACAACAGCGGGGTGGGGACTGTAGGGAAACCAACGGCAGAGCAACTCAACCGCAGCCGCGACGGGCTGCAACTGTCGTTCTTCCAACTCGACGACCCGGTGCTGTCGCAGGTGCGCGACGAGATTCTCAACATCGACGTGAACAACCTTACGCCGCTTGAGGCTCTCAACAAACTAAACGAGATAAAGAAAATAGTAAAGGGCAAGTGAGTCTGCGTCACCTGCCCTTTTATTATATTACTTGCCAGAAACCTTGAAACTGCGCCAGATGCAGGCAAGGCCTATTATAACGAAAGGTATGCTCAGTTGCTGGCCGATGTTCAGTGCCATCGTGGCCTCCTTCGCCACCTGTATGTCCTTTGTGTACTCTATGAAGAAGCGGAACGTGAAAATCAGCGTCAGGCACAGCCCGAAGAAGAAGCCCGTGCCGACGCGCCCTGGGTGCTTGCGGTAGAGATACCAGCCGACGGGGAAGAACAGCGCGTATGCGATGGCCTCGTAGAGCTGCCCCGGGTGACGCGGAAGCATGTCCACGCGCTCGAAGACAAACGCCCACGGCACATCCGTCACCTTGCCTATTATCTCCGAGTTGACGAGGTTCCCGAGGCGTATGAAACATGCCGCCACCGGCGTGGCGATGGCGATGTTGTCGAGGATGCGCCATATCCCCAGCCCATCCTTGCGCACGCGCAGCCAGTAAACCAGCAGCATTATTATCAGACCGATGGTGCCGCCGTGGCTTGCCAGACCCTCATATCCCGTGTACTTCCAGCCTCCGCCGGCCATGAAGTGTATCGGCAAGAACATCTCCACGACGTGCTGCGGCGAGCTGAGGAAATATTCCCTGTCGTAGAAAAGGCAATGGCCGAGGCGCGCCCCGGCGAGTATTCCCACGAAGCAATACAGGAACAGCGGATCAAGCAGTCCGTCCTTTATCTTCTGGTCACGGTACAGTTTCCTGACGATGAAATACGCCAGCACCAGCCCTGCTATCCAGCACAAGGCATACCAGCGCACGGCAACGTTCCCGACACGGAAAATCTCGGCATCGGGATTCCACATTATGTAGCACAGTAAATCGTTCATAAGGCTCTACACATTAAACCTGAAGTGCATTATGTCGCCGTCCTGCACCACATATTCCTTTCCTTCTATTCCCATCTTCCCGGCCTCGCGCACCGCCGCCTCCGAGCCGTACTTGATATAGTCGTCATACTTTATCACCTCGGCGCGGATGAAACCCTTCTCGAAGTCGGTGTGTATCACTCCGGCGCACTGCGGCGCCTTCCACCCCTTGTGGTATGTCCACGCCTTGACCTCCATCTCGCCGGCGGTGATGAACGTCTCGAGGTTCAGCAGGGCATACGCCTTCTTGATGAGGCGGTTCACGCCACTCTCCTCCAGTCCAAGCTCCTCGAGGAACATCTGCTTGTCCTCGTATGTGTCCAGCGACGCGATGTCCTCCTCGGTCTTTGCCGCAATCACCATCGCCTCGGCGCCTTCCTGCCGCGCGACCTCCTCGATCGCACGGCTGTATTCGTTGCCGTCCCTCGCCGATGCCTCGTCAACGTTGCACACATACAGCACCGGTTTCGCCGTCAGGAGGAACAGGTCGTGCGCCGCCCGCTGCTCGTCCTTGCTGTCGAAAGTCACCGTGCGGGCGTTCCTGCCCTGGTCCAGAGCCTCCTTGTATGCCGTCAGCACGTTGAGCAGCACCTTGGCATCCTTGTTGCCTGCGGTTGCCGTCTTCTGCGTCTTGGTCAGTTGATTCTCGATAGTCTCGAGGTCCTTCAACTGCAGTTCGGTGTCGATGATCTCCTTGTCCTCCACCGGGTTAACCGCCGCGCCACCCTCCCTGACGATGTTGTCGTCGTCGAAACAGCGCAGCACATGTATTATGGCATCGGTCTCGCGGATGTTGCCGAGAAACTTGTTTCCCAGTCCCTCACCTTTCGACGCACCCTTCACGAGCCCCGCGATGTCGACAATCTCGCACGTCGCAGGAACAATTCGGCCCGGATGGACAATCTCAGCGAGCCTCGTGAGCCTCTCGTCAGGCACGGTTATCACGCCCACGTTCGGCTCTATTGTGCAGAATGGAAAATTCGCCGCCTGTGCCTTGGCACTCGACAGACAGTTAAAAAGCGTTGACTTGCCCACGTTGGGCAGTCCCACGATACCACATTTCAATGCCATCTTGTTATATACCTTTTTTTATCTATTTCGAATAATTATTTACCAATCCTACTATTTTCTTTTTCAACTCTTCCCAATCAAATGGAACAAGCATTTTTGGCATAATCTGAGTTTCAGCATCAGCAAAGTAAGTTAAACTCATTAACGCTCTGAAAACGGAATGTTCTGGATATTTTTCCTTATAAAACCTTATTATCTCTTCAATACTATAATGCTCCAATAAGAAAAACATATCAATGAAATCCTTCCTTGAACCTCGTCCCTCTATTGCATTAACTTTCATTGCAGCAATATCCTTTGGTGAAGCCAACCTCAAACCTCCCTCTTCCACAATTCCATCAATCCAATTATATCTATAGTTTACAAAGTCAACTTTTACACCACATATTTCGTATATCTTAATATTTTCGGAATTAGTGAACAAAGTATGACTCCCAACCTTTTTCAAAGTATTATCAATTTCCTCTGTACCCACATTTAATTTGCCAAAGAAATCCAAATCAACAGATTGCCTATGACCATACTGCATAGCTAATGCCGTTCCACCAACAAGTCTCATTTCAGAGAAAATTTGGATTTTCATCAACTCTCTCAAGAGTTCCAAAGTGTCGGGAACGACTGCCTCGTATGATAACATCTGTATTCCTCCTCCTTAGTGTTTGATTTAGCACAAATGAAAGCAAGACAAACAGGGTCAAGTGTTCTCATCTGCTTACATTCTTCCACAATTTTATCAAGACCATAATATGAGTGTATTATTCTCCAATCCTCAAGAGTTCCATATTCCAGCACACGCTGTATGATATGCCGTGGATACCTGTCCATGTCAGCCTTTTCGATATCTATGTCCCAAAAAAGCATTTTTGACAATTTGGAAATACACTCTTCGCTGCTCATCATTAAAATCTTTTCGGTTGCAAAGTTACTACAAATTAGGCGCATGGCAAAGAAATCATATCTTTTTTCTTGCGACGGCAAGACCCGCAACAGCTCGGCGACACCAACCGCCGTCGGCGCCGCCTTCTGAATCAAAAGAGAAATCTAACCTAACCTTAATCCTATATAAGTCATCATTCAGCGTGTTGGTTTTATGCTGTTTCTTCATCTGCGTATTCCGGGAATTAGGTCAACCATTTTCCTGTTACTGATGCAAAGATAACGTTTCCGGGGCATGGTTGCAATAGGAAAAGTCCTAAACATTCGGGGGAATTTCCCTATTTTGTCCCTAAGTGCCTGCAAAACCCCAAATGCGGTCATCACAACAACGGTTTTTCCATTTTTCCCAACACCCACATCGCCCCCGGCAACGGCATCACAATTTCCATATCGCCCCAAGCATTGCCGCGCCACCGAAATGCAGGGAGGAGAGCAGGGGTATCTTGTCGAAGGTGACACCACCCAAGGCTACCACCTTCTCGTCTATCACGCCTCTGTCAGCCGCATCGCGCAGTCGCGCGTAGGAAAAGGCTGACCGATAACCATTTTTTGAAATGCTGTCGAAAACAGGACTGAGGAAGACATAATCCATGTCTGCCTTGCGCTCCCTTGCCTCGTCAAGCGAATGGCACGAACAACTGACACTGCCGCAGAAGCCGCCGGGAACGGATGGGTTGCGGCGGTTGAGATGTATGCCGTGCAGGCCATAGCGGCTGCACAGGGAGAAATGCTCGTGCGTGACGATGCGCGAGTGATATGACGGAGGGATGCTGTCCAGCAGGCGACTGCACGCCCCGTATGGCGCGCCTGGCTTGCGGAGATGCACCAAATCGAAACCATCGTCCAGCAAGCGGCATATCTCAAAAGCCTCCCCCGGCACGAGACCGGGAGAGGTTATCGCGATGAGTCTCATCACTTGCTGCCACGGCTGATGATAAGGTCAGCCACTTTCTTGCCAGACATGAGCATGCCGCCGAAAATTGGTCCCATGCGCGGAGTGCCGGAAACGGCGGAAGACGCCATGCCACAGACATACAGTCCGGGGTAAATCTCCTTTGTTCCCTCTACCACAAGGCGTTCGCCCTCGGCAACGTCCAGCGAACGCTCGCCCATCACCTCGCCATTTGGAGTGTTGAGCTTTATGCCGTTCTTACGCGCGACAACCTTGCAAATCTCGCTGTCGTGACCCGTCCCGTCTATCACGTACTTAGCCATGATGTTGATGGGGTCAACGTGCATGCCCTCGCGCAGCACTGGTGTCCAGTTGACGACGACACCGCTGACAACATTGTTCTTGAAGACCACGTCCTCCACCGAGTAGCAGTTGAAAATCGCGGCGCCGGCGTGCACTGCCTTGTAGAGCAGCGCGGATGTGCTCTCAACAGAGTCAATGGTGTATAGCCCGTCCTCGAACTTCTCCACGTTGATGTCGAAGTCGCGCACAATATCCAGCGACTCTTCCTGGACGACAATCTGGTTGAACATCATTGCTCCTCCCCACATTCCGCCGCCGGGCGACAGTTTGCGGTCGAACTGTGCCACCCTCATACCGGCCTTGGCCAGGTAGTAGGCTGCCACGATGCCCGACGGCCCGCCGCCGACAATGGCAACATCGATGTCCAAGTTGCGTTGCAGTTTCTCGAAATAGGTACTCACGATACCCCTTGATACTTGTGTCTCAATCATTTTACTTTTATTTTATTGATTAGCAGTATGTTAATTTCTTGTCAGAAGCGGTCAACGGTCACATTCCCCGATCGACTGGCTGATGCGCATGGCGCAGAAATTTGGCCCGCACATCGTGCAGTATTTCCCTCCCACCTCGTTTGATGACTTGTAGTATTCCAGTGCCCTCTCCGGGTCGAGCGCAAGGTTGAACTGGTCTTTCCAACGGAACTCATAACGAGCCTTCGACAGCGCGTTGTCCCTCACCGCAGCGCCGGGATGTCCCTTGGCAAGATCGGCGGCATGGGCGGCAATCTTGTATGTCACCACACCCGTGCGCACATCGTCCTTGTCGGGCAATGCAAGATGTTCCTTCGGCGTCACATAGCACAGCATCGCCGTGCCATACCACCCTATTGTGGCGGCGCCGATGGCACTGGTGATGTGGTCGTAGCCCGGCGCGATGTCGGTGACGAGCGGCCCGAGCGTGTAGAACGGCGCGCCGTGGCACTTCTCCGTCTGGCGGTCCATGTTCTCGCGTATCTTGCTCATCGGCACATGTCCCGGTCCCTCGATGAACACCTGCACGTCCTTTGCCCACGCGCGCTCCACCAGCTCGCCCATAGTGTCGAGCTCGGCAAACTGCGCCGCGTCGTTGGCGTCATAAGTGCTGCCGGGCCGCAGGCCGTCGCCAAGCGATATGGCAGTGTCATATTTTGCACAGATGTCGCATATATCGTCGAAATGGCTGTAAAGGAAACTCTCCTCGTTGTGTATCTGGCACCACTTTGAAATGATGCTCCCGCCACGGCTTACGATGCCAGTGAGACGCGGCCCCGCCAGCCGGATGTTCTTAAGCCGTATGCCGCAGTGTATCGTGAAGTAGTCAACCCCCTGCTCGCACTGCTCTATCAGTGTGTCGCGGAACACCTCCCACGAGAGATCCTCCGCCTTGCCGTTGACCTTCTCGAACGCCTGGTACATGGGGACAGTACCTACCGGCACCGGGCAGTTGCGCAGTATCCACTCGCGTGTCTCGTGGATATTGTCGCCCGTTGACAGATCCATCAGCGTGTCGCCGCCCCACTTGCAGCTCCACACGGCCTTCTCCACCTCCTCGCTGATGCCCGACGACATCGACGAGTTGCCGATGTTGGTGTTTATCTTCACGAGGAAATTCGTGCCGATTACCATTGGCTCCGACTCAGGATGGTTCACGTTGGCGGGTATCACGGCACGTCCGGCGGCCACCTCCCGGCGCACAAACTCCGGGGTGATGTGTGTCTCGATGCCCAGTTCCCTGCAGTTCATGTTCTCGCGGATGGCAACATATTCCATCTCGTGGGTGACAACACCCTTCTTCGCGAAATACATCTGCGTGCCTTTCCTGCCCTCCATCCACGGCTGCCGCAGTTTCGGCAGCCCTCTCTTCAGGTCGATTTCCACCGATGGGTCGCTGTACGCCCCGCTGGTGTCATAAACATATACCGGAGCGTTCACGGTCGTTTCCCTCTTTTCGTCATTTATCCTCACAGTTGGCGTCAGCGTTATTTTCCGCATCCCCACCCGCAGTTCAGGGTGTATGATGCCTCTCATGTAAACTTTCTCCGATGAAGGATAGGTGATTCTGATGTTTTCGTTCATTATTATATATGTTTGTCATTTTGAAATTTCAATGAATTTACGCATCTCGTCCACAGGATTTCCCGCGTTCAGTATTGCGCCGCTCACGGCAATCGCGTCCACTCCGGCGGCAAGCAGCTGCGGCACGTCCTCTCTCAGTATCCCGCCTATGGCAACAAGCGGCAACCGTATGTCCTCGCGCTTCATCGCCCCGGCGATACTGCGGTAACCCTCTATTCCTAACGTCGGAGCGAGTTTCTCCTTTGTCCTCGTGAAGCGGAACGGTCCGCAGCCTATATAGTCGGCGCCGGCCTTGTGCAGCCGCCTTATATCCTCGATGGTGTTGGCCGTACCGCCTATTATAAAGTCATTCCCAAGCAACCGCCGCGCCTCGTCAACGGGCATGTCGCCGCGCCCAAGATGCACCCCGTCTGCCCTCAGCGAGGCGGCCGCCTCGACCCTGTCGTCTATTATGAAACGCGCGCCATACTGGCTGCACAGTTTCCTCACGCGCCGAGCCACAGTCATGAATAAATCATCGTCAGCGTCCTTCATGCGCAGCTGTATCCAGCGGCAGCCGCCCTCCAACGCCATCACCGCACCATCATAGTAACCGGTGCCGCCATTGGCATGGGTGATGAATTGTATTTTGTTCATATCTTGATAAGTCTCATGGGATTGAAAAAATGGTTGACAGGCCCGTTTCCTTCGCCTACATACACGTTGCTGCCGGCAACCAGCGCTCTGGTAACATACCGCTTGGACTTCTCCACAGCCCGACGGATATCCAGTCCGCGCGCCATATACGCTGTTATTGCCGAAGACAGTGTGCAACCCGTACCGTGAGTGTTTTTCGTCATCACGCTTTCCGAACGCAGCACAACCGGCCTCACGCCCGCAGAGTAAAGCCTGTCGATTTTCTCCGGACCGTCCTCATGCCCACCCTTTATCAGAACCGCGCCGCAGCCATATTGCAAAATCTTTTCAGCCGCAGCGTCAAAGTCGGCTGGATTGCAAATGCTCATTCCGGCGAGCACCTCAGCCTCGGGTATGTTCGGCGTGAGCAACGTCGCTGACGGGATGAGCCGTTTGCGGAACGTTTCCAACGCGTTGTCCCTCATCAGCCTGTCACCGGAAGTGGAAACCATCACCGGGTCGACAATCACAATGCCGGCGCGGAAAGCGTCAAGGGCATCGGCGACAGCATCAATCACAGCGCAGTCGCTCACCATGCCCACCTTCACCGCCTTGGGGCGAATGTCGCTCATCACGGCACATATCTGCCCATAAACAATGTCTGGCCTTATATCCTGGATGGCTGTCACACCACAAGTGTTCTGCACCGTGACAGACGTTATCGCAGCAGCAGCATAGCATCCCAGTGCCGACATTGTCTTTATGTCTGCCTCAATGCCTGCGCCGCCGCTACAGTCAGAACCCGCTATAGTCAAAGTTGGAATATAAAACATGTCACTCTTTTATCAAATTGCATCAAAAGAGGCGCGTGTCTTTACGGTTGATAGTCGCGATCACATTCGCAAATCCCTACGGCAGCATTATCTGCATCAGGTTAAACGGGTATAATCTCAGCCAGAACCAACAGGTTCAGCACCCCTCTTTCTGTAGTAATGAAAGGTTATCTGCTGCAAAGATAGACATTATTATCAATATAAGCCATACGGAACGTTTAATTATGATTATATTAGGGTTAATTTTTATTAAACCAAATATACTCAAAACAAATATTACATGAAGCAGAATACTTACGTTAACAAAAGTGTTCATAAACCTGTTGAAAACCATGTTGAAAAATAACAGTTTATCAACAACTGGCACACCGGCAGGCAGACAATGTTGAAAATATCAATCTTATTATTGGCTTTTAATAAAATTTTCCACATAAAGTATGCTGAATAACATATAAACTTGTTATATTTGCAGGCAGTATCACTAATTGTTGATAAACCACTTAAACGACTAATATATAAATGGTAATGCCATTGATAACGTGTTGAAAAATGCAGATATGGTGTGAATAGCGTGAAATGAAGGAAAAAGGCGAAAAGTTTTCAACGGTTTCAACATCACATCATACTCATATTCTATTTTTTTATTCTAAGAAAGAAAAACAGATAAAATAATAATACTATGTTGAAAAGCGAATGGGAGGAAAAAGGGTTCGTTGACGAGCCGATAGCAGAGGGAACTGACCTGAAGGCGGAGATAAGGCGGATGTGCAGGGAGAAGGACGCCATAATCCTTGCGCACTATTACACCGTGGGCGAGATACAGGAGATTGCCGACTTCATAGGCGACTCGCTCGCACTGGCGCAGAAGGCGGCAAAGACCGACGCCAGGACAATCGTTATGTGCGGGGTGCATTTCATGGCGGAGACGTGCAAGATACTGTGTCCGGAGAAAACGGTGCTTTGCCCCGACCTTAACGCAGGATGCTCGCTCGCCGACTCGTGCAACGCTGACGACCTGAGGAAATACAAGGAGGAGCACCCGGGTTACAAGGTGGTGAGTTATGTCAACACAACAGCGGCGGTGAAGGCGCTGACCGACATCGTGGTGACGAGCGGCAACGCGAAGAAGATAATAGACAGCATGCCAAAGGACGAGAAGATAATATTCGGGCCCGACTATAACCTCGGCTCATACATCAATTCCATCACCGGGAGGGACATGCTGCTGTGGAACGGCGGCTGCCACGTCCACGAGCGTTTCTCCGTGGAAGGGATAGTGAAACTGAAGAAAGAGCACCCCGAAGCATTGGTGCTGGCGCATCCCGAGTGCAAGGGACCGGTGCTTGCACTCGCCGACGTGGTGGGGTCCACCGCCGTGATACTGAAGCACTGCATGGAGAGCGACAGGGATGAGTTCATCATAGCGACCGAGTCGGGGATACTGCACGAGATAGAGAGGAACTGCAAGGGAAAGAAGTTCTATCCCGTTCCGCCGGAGGTGAGCGAGGCAACCATCGGCTGCTCGTGCAACGAGTGCAACTACATGAAGCTCAACACGCTCGAAAAGATATACAATGCCCTGAAACACGGGTGGCCCGAGGTTGACGTGCCGGAGGACATACGCCGCGAGGCAGTGAAGCCGATAGAGAGGATGCTCGCGCTGAGCTGACACGGGATGACGGCTGCCATAGTGCAAGTTGGGTGCAGGTGGATTTCGATTCCGTGCCGGGTGGCGGAGCAGAAGATAAGGAAGTATCTGGTGGACAACAACTTCGTGGAAACGGTCATCGCCCTGCCTCCCAACTTGTTCTACGGCACGAGCATCGCCATGAACATCCTCGTGCTGTCAAAGCACAAGATGAGCACAACGACACAGTTCATAAATGCCAGCGGAGAAGATTTTTTCAGGAAAGAGATCAACAACAACGTTCTGCTGCCCGGGCACATCGACCGCATCGTGGGAATTTTCGAGTGCAAGGAAGAGGTGCGGTATGTTGCCACGTCGGTTGACAACGGCACGATAGCCGAAAACGACTATAACCTATCCGTCGGCACTTATGTTGAGGCGGAGAACACGCGCGAGGTGATAGACATCGTGAAACTGAATGAGGAAGTGGCGCAGACGGTGAAGCGCATAGACGCGCTGCGCGCAGACATAGATTAAATAATAAAGGAGATAGAGGCATGAGAGATTTGATGAAATTTGAGAACAGGCAAGTTCGTTCCCATTGGGACGCTGATCAAGAGAAATGGTATTTCTCAGTTGTGGATGTTATTGCAGTGCTGACGGACAGTGTTGATCCTACGGCGTATTGGAGAAAACTCAAACAACGTCTGAAAGCGGAAGGCAACCAAACCGTGAAAAATTGTCACGGTTTGAAAATGCGTGCTGCCGATGGCAAGATGCGTATGACGGATGTGGCTGACACGGAGCAGCTTCTTCGCTTGATACAATCTGTGCCAAGCCCGAAGGCAGAGCCTTTCAAGCAATGGCTTGCAAAGGTTGGAAGCCAGCGCCTTGACCAAATACAAGACCCCGAACTGAGCATACAGCAAGCATTGCAAGACTATCGCCGCTTGGGCTACTCGGACGATTGGATCAACCAACGACTAAAAAGCATAGAGATTCGTAAGGAGCTGACCGATGAATGGCAACGGACCGGCATCACCGACAATAAGGACTTCGCAATCCTAACCAATGTCTTAACCAAGACATGGTCAGGAAAGACGGTGAAAGAATACAAGGAACACAAGGGATTGAAGAAGCAAAACCTGCGTGACAATATGACCAGCACCGAGTTGATTCTCAACATGCTGGCAGAAGCCTCTACCAAAGACATCTCACAAGCCAACAATCCAAAGACTTTCAACCAGAGCAAGACTATCGCAAAGCAAGGTGGAAATGTGGCGAAAGTGGCACGAGAGGAATTGGAACGGCAAACAGGGAAAAGTGTGATAAGCAGCGACAATGCCGCCACGTTGCGCAGATTAACCAAAAACACACAGCACGATGAAAAATAAAGAACCAATGCCCTTTATAGAACAACTGCTCAATGGGGAAAACGTGGAGTGGAAAAAAATCGGGGAAGTGTGCGAGATATACAATGGGCTTAATGGTAAAAATAAAAATCATTTTGAAAATGGTAATGCTCTATATATTCCTTATAAAAATATTTTTAACAATATAGAAATAAATCTCAATCAATTAGGACGCGTTACAATTAGCGATAATGAAAAACAAAATACCGTTAAGTATGGAGATGTTTTATTTACAGGTTCTTCTGAAACTCCCGATGAGGTAGTTATGTCATGTGCCGTTACAGCACATCTTTAAGAGCCTCTATACCTAAATAGTTTTTCTTTTGTATTCATTTTAATAATGATATACAAATAATTCCAGAATTTGCTAAATATCTTTTTCGCAGTGATTTATTGCGTAAACAAATTAAGCAAACAGCAAGTGGTGTTACGCGTTTTAATATTTTAAAAAAATTTAAGCAGCTCCTCATTCCACTTCCCCCTCTTTCTGTTCAACGTCGGATAGTGGAGATACTTGACAAGTTCACGACGCTGGAAGCGGAGCTGGAAGCAGTGGATTTGCTCAAATCGCAGGAGATAGACCTTGACTATACTCGCTGAAGCGCGGATACGCCAGCGGGAACGGCACAGACCTCAACGAGATACTGCCAAGGATGAGCCCGCTGAATCCTAAATACATGACGAAGAAACAAAACGTATTCAGGAGGATTGTCGCCTTCATAGAGAAATTCAAGAGTATAGGTGGCGAAATATAGTTTTTTTCCTTCGATTTATTTCCTTTTTTATAAAATATATGTAACTTTGTATTCCAAAGAGAAAGGGTATGGCAATGGACGATTTGTGGCGTGAGGAATACTGGCTTTTGCTCATGCAGCTCTATCTGAGGAAGCCCGTGGGGGTGAAGGCGACATACAGCAGGCCAATGGTTGAACTGAGCATGGAACTTCACATACCGCCGCAGGTGCTGCGCGAGAAGATGTTCAGGCTGCGCAGCACGGACACGCCGAGGATGGAGAGGCTGTGGGAGAAGTACGGACACAGTCCGCGTAAACTTGCCAACGAGGTGAGGAAGCTCCGCCAGATGGCCGGGTTCAGCAATGCCGGCGAGTTCTATGCCGGCGTGGAGGTGAGCGAGAGTTTCGAGAGATATTTCCGCCCGATACACGGCAGGCCGGAACTGAAGCCGCTGATGCTCGTTATGATACTCGACCTTTATTTCCGGCTGACCCCGATAACAATGGTCGAGAAAACACCGGAGATACAGCATCTTGCGAAGGTGATGAAAGTAAAGCCCGGCACTGTGGTAGAGGTGATGGAGATATTCCAGATTTACGACCCCTACCTTGACCGTGGGGAAATAATCTTCAGCGCGCTGCTCGCTCCGTGCCGGGAGGTGTGGCAGCGGTACGGCAGTGACAGGTTCGAGGAACTGTCGGCATTGTCGGCACAGTTGGTTGAATATTTCAAGTGAATATGGCACAAAGGTTGATACAGACACAAGAGCAGAAGTTGGCGCAGCAACAGAAACTCACGCAGCAGCAGATGCTGCAGGTGAGGTTGCTCGAGATGCCCATTGCCGAGCTCGAGCAGAGCGTGCAGGCCGAGATAGATGACAACCCGGCGCTCGAGACTGCCGCGCCGGAGGATGAAGAATATACCGGCGGACCTGCGGAGGATGGCACGGGGGATGATGAGGCCGACTTCGAGAGCCGCAGGGAAAAGGAGGACCGCGAGGATGAACTGGACAACGTGCTGCAGAACATGGTGGGCGACGACGAGATGCCAGAGCCTACGGGCGCGTTGCCCCGGAACTATTCAGCTGCCGACTATGAGGAGATCACATACGGCGACCGCAAGTCATTCTACGACCGGCTCAATGAGCAGATGGGGGAACTGGACCTTAGCGAACGCCAGCGCTGGATAATGGAGTACATCATCGGTTCGCTGGACAACGACGGGCTGCTGCGCAAGAAAACCGACAACATTGTCGACGAACTTGCCATATACCATAATATACATACCTCGGAAAAAGAGGTGAACGGGATATTGGCGGAAATAAAGGAGTTCGACCCTCCCGGGATAGGCGCGCGGACGCTGAGGGAATGCCTGCTGATGCAGATTGAGCGCAAGCAGGCAACACCAACGCGGCTGATTCTGCACGACATAATAGCGAACCACTATGACGACTTCATGAGCAAGCGGTGGGACAAGATAATGCAGGCCATGAACATAGGCGAGGACATGATGGCACGGCTGCACGAGGAGGTGCGGCGGCTCAACCCCAAGCCGGGCGCGTCGTTGGGCGAGGCGGAGGGACGGAACATGCAGCAGATAACGCCCGACTTCATCATTGACACCGAAGACGACGGCAGCGTGACGTTCTCGATAACAAAGGGGCGCGTGCCGGAACTGTATGTCAGCGAGTCGTTCACAGACCTCGTGAGGACATACCAGAAAGACAAGGGCAAACTCGGCAAGAGCGAGAAGGAGGCACTGATATACGCCAAGGAGAAGATAGACCGCGCGAAAGGCTTCATCGAGGCGGTGAGGCAACGCCGCCGCACGCTGTACGTGACAATGCGCGCAATAATAGAAATACAGAAGAAATATTTCGTCGATGGCGACGAGGGAGACCTCAACCCAATGATATTGAAGGACGTGGCGGAGCGCACCGGGCTCGACATAAGCACCGTGTCGAGGGTGAGCAACCAGAAATACGCGCAGACAAGATGGGGGACGTTCCCTCTGAGGCATTTCTTCAGCGACAGCATAAAGACCGACAGCGGCGAGGAACTGTCAACGAGGAAACTGAAGGCAGTGCTGCGCGGGATAATAGAGAGCGAGGACAGGCAGAAGCCTATGGGCGACGATGCGCTGAGCAAGGAGATGAAACGCCGTGGATTTCCCATAGCGAGGCGCACCGTTTCGAAATACAGGGAACAGATGGGGATACCCGTCGCGAGACTTAGAAAATGATAACGGAGAAGAAACTCATACTCGCCGCGAGGGTGATAAGCTCGATTGTGTCACCCTTGCATCTGCCAATGCTCGGCATGATAGTGCTGTTCATGTTCACATACCTCAGCATGTTGGACACCTGGATAAAACTGCAAGTGCTGCTGATTGTGTATGTGTTCACGGTGATGCTGCCCACCCGCCTCATACGTTACTACCGCAACTATCACGGATGGACGCTGATACAGACAGGCACCAAGGAACGCCGCATGATGCAATATGTGATAGGCATAGTGTGCTACTTTGCCTGTTATTACATAATAAACCTGATGCACATGCCGCATTTCATCGGTACGATAATCATGGCGGCGCTCGTGCTGCAGGTGGCATGCGCGCTCGTCAACATGCGGTGGAAGGTGTCGGCGCACTCGGCGGCCATCGGCGGAGTGATAGGTGCGGTGACGGCATTCTCGTTCCTGTTCTCGTTCGACCCGACGTGGTGGCTGTTCGTGCTGTTCTTCATGTCGGGACTGGTTGGCACGAGCCGCGTTATACTCCGCCAGCACACCCTGAGTGAGGTCACTATAGGCTTCGTCATGGGCATAGTCCTGGCGTTCATCTCAGTGGTGTTTTACAGGAACATAGTGTGAAATGTTTTTCTAACCATATAAAAAAAGTCATAAATGAAACCATTGGTAAGCATAATAATGGGCAGCACGAGTGATATGCCCGTTATGGAGAAAGCAATGAAATTCCTCGACGAGATGGAAATCCCGTTCGAGGTGAACGCGCTGTCGGCACACCGCACGCCGAAAGCCGTGGAGGAGTTTGCCGCAAACGCCGCAGCACGCGGTGTGAAAGTGGTGATAGCCGGAGCCGGGATGGCCGCCGCCCTGCCGGGTGTGATAGCGGCGCAGACCACGTTGCCGGTGATAGGCGTACCCATCAAGGGCTCGGCGCTGGATGGTGTCGACGCGTTGTACAGCATACTGCAGATGCCACCGGGAATCCCTGTTGCCACCGTTGCGATAAACGGCGCGATGAACGCAGCAATACTCGCAATGCAGATAATCGCCCTCGGCGACGGCGACATCGCCAAGCGGTTTGCCGGATACAAAGCCGGGTTAGGCAAGAAAATCGAGAAAGCAAACAAGGATTTGGAGGAGATAAGATTTGACTACAAGGTCTGACATGTGCCTGAAACGTAGAGTGACATCGGCGACGAGGGTCGGCAACATCGCCATAGGCGGCGACAACCCAATACGCATCCAGTCGATGGCGACGACCGACACCAACGACACCGAGGCATCCGTGGCGCAGGCGAAGCGCATCATCGATGCCGGCGGCGAGCTGGTGCGCTTCACCACGCAGGGAGTGCGCGAGGCGGAGAACATGAGGAACATAAGCGCCGCGCTGAAGGCTGACGGATACCATGCGCCGCTCGTTGCCGATGTCCATTTCACCGCGCACACCGCAGACGTGGCGGCGAGGTATTGCGAGAAGGTGAGAATCAACCCCGGGAACTACGTTGACCCCGGACGCACGTTCAAGCACATCGAGTACAGCGATGAGGAATATGCCGGCGAACTGAGGAAAATCGAGCGAAAGCTCGTACCGTTCCTTAACATCTGCAAGGAACATCACACCGCCGTGCGCATCGGGGTGAACCACGGCTCGCTCTCAGACCGCATCATGTCACGCTACGGCGACACGCCGGAGGGGATCGTGGAGAGTTGCATGGAGTTCCTCAGGATATGCCGACGCGAGGATTTCAACGACATCGTCATATCTATAAAGGCATCCAACACCGTTGTCATGGTGACGACGGTGCGGCTGCTCGTTGCGACGATGGACCGCGAGGACATGCACTATCCGCTGCACCTCGGCGTCACGGAGGCCGGAGAGGGCGAGGACGGGCGCATAAAGAGCGCGGTCGGCATCGGAGCATTGCTCACCGAGGGCATCGGAGACACCATACGCGTGTCGCTGTCGGAAGAGCCGGAAGCGGAAATACCAGTGGCACGCCGCCTCGTGGAACTCATCCCGGAATGTGCCAGGCTGCGGCGCGACGCAGTGATAGAAGACGGCACGCTGTGCCTTGACATCAATGCCCCGGCGTGGGAGGACCTGCAGCTGAAGGCGGCGATGGCCGCAGGCGCGCCACTCATCGACAAGCGCGCCACCGACCTGCGAATAACATGCAACGCCGGCAATGGCCAGGCTTTCCATCCTTCTGAAGGACAGATAACTGCATTGCAGGACTCAATCCTTCAGGCCGCGCGCGTCAAGTTCACCAAGACGGAGTATATCTCGTGTCCGGGCTGCGGCCGCACGCTCTACGACCTGCGCTCCACCATAGCGCGGATAAAGGAGGCCACGAAAGGCATGGTGGGACTGAAAATAGGCATAATGGGCTGCATCGTCAACGGACCGGGCGAGATGGCGGATGCCGACTATGGGTATGTCGGGGCCGGGCGCGGCAAGATCAGCCTCTACAAAGGCAAGGAGTGCGTCGTGAAGAACATCCCGGAGGAAGAGGCCGTCGACCGGCTGCTGGAACTCATCGCCGCCGACAAACATGACGGGCGGTGACTGCCAAGGACATTGCATCGCACGCATGACGGAAGTGAAACGATGCCACGATGAGGGGTTTGCACACACTTGACACCACGACGGCGCCACCGCCGCGCTTCACATACCCGTTCTGCTACGAGCCGCACCGGCTGTGCAGGGAGGCAGCCGCCGTGGTGCAGCACTACATACGGACAAACGAAGCGCTGCGGAGGGATGCCGACAACGGCAAGATGTTCGGCGTCCTGGTGGTGCAACTGTCGCCGGAGGATGGCGGCGGGAGGTCTGCCGTGGCATTCCTCGCCGCATACAGCGGGCTGCTTGCCGGGCGTAACGACTGGGAGTGGTTCGTGCCGCCGGTGTTCGATGCACAGCGGCAGGATGGTGTGTTCAAGATGCGCGAGGCGGAAATCTCGGCAATCAGCAGGGAGATTGATGCCATCGATTCCGACAGTGAGACAGTGCGTCTGCGCCGCGAACTCGCCATGCGCCGCGAAGAAGGACGGCTGGCGGTGGGGAGATACAAGTCAGTCATGCAGCAGTCAAAGCAAATCCGTGACATGCGCCGCTTGCAACGCAACATCGAACCGGAAGTTGCGGCAGAACTGACGAGGGAGAGCCAGTTCCAGAAAGCGGAACTGAAGAGAATCAGGAAACGGCACGCCGCCGCCATAGCACGTGCGGAGGAAGCGCTGCGCGGCATCAACGAACGATTGGAGCGGCTACGCCAAAAACGCCGCGTGATGTCGGAAGACTTGCAGCGATGGCTCTTCGGGAATTATGAAATGCTCAACGCCGAAGGGGGAACGAGAAATCTCGTGGATATTTTCTTTGACCACAACGGCGCGCTGCCACCGGCTGCGGCCGGCGACTGCTGTGCGCCGAAACTGCTGCAATATGCCTACCTCCACAAGTTGAAGCCGCTGTGCATGGCAGAGTTCTGGTGGGGTAGGCCGCCACGCGCCGAGATACGCCGCCACCTGGCATACTATCCTGCGTGCAGGAGCAGGTGCCTGCCGATACTATCGTGGATGATGCGTGGGCTGGATGTCGACCCCAACCCGCATGAAAGCGCAGAGCGTCAGCCGCTTCCTGTGATATACGAGGACGATGACATGTGGGTGGTCGACAAGCCTGCGGGTATGCTCAGCGTGCCGGGCAAGATAAGCCGCGAGTCGGCATACGGCATATTGAAGGATAGGTGCGAGCCGGGACGCGGACCGCTCGTGGTTCACCGGCTCGATATGGAGACCTCGGGTGTGCTGATATTCGCAAAGACCGCTGCGGCACAGAAAAATATGCAGCGGCAGTTTGAGCAACGAACGGTCGTGAAGCGGTATGTGGCAGTGGTGTCGCCAGTGCCGGAAAACAGTGCGGGGATAATCTCGCTGCCCATACGTCCCAATGTCATGGACCGCCCGAGGCAGATGGTGGACAGTGAGGGTGGGCGAGAGGCCATTACAAAATACGAGGTTATCGAGGCAGACGGCGACACGGCGCGCATCGCGCTATATCCCTTGACGGGGCGCACCCACCAACTGCGCGTACACTGCGCCCACCACGACGGCCTGGCGTGTCCCATCGTCGGTGACGCCCTCTATGGCGTTCCCGGCAGGCGGCTGATGCTGCATTGTGAGCGCGTATCATTGCTTTCCACATCTGGCAAGCGTCTCGACTTCTTCTCGGAAGCCACGTTCAAATAATGCAATGATGCTAAGAAGAAATTTCCTTTTGTTTATATATTTGACCCTTGCCCTCTTTTTCTCTCAAAATACGTGGGGACAAGTCAGTTTCTATGATGCGAGGGTGAGCGACTACGGTCAGTTGGAGCAAGTCTTGGGCGACAAGTGGGACACGATAGACTCATTGGTCGTGCATGGGCCTATCAACAAAGCCGATTTCACAACTATATGGAAATGCAGCTTTGAGGGAAAACTCACGGTATTGAATCTGGAGCATGCACAAGTGGAAAATAATAAGATCCCTATATCTGCACTTTTTAAAAGAGATAGGCAAGTTATTGATGATCCAAGAGCATATCGAGGAGTCGTTTATCTGCCAATACGCCGTATGATCCTTCCCGAGGGCATCCAGGAAATAGGTGATTACGCTTTTTCCCGGATGAGATTAGAGCAAGTGAATCTTCCTAAGAGTCTAAGGAAGTTGGGGCGTTCATGTTTTTCAAGTTGCCATTGGCTGAGTACTGATCCTTTGATTATCCCGGAGGGTATCACGGACATTCCCCTCCAATGTTTTATTAATTGTCAATCTTTTGGCAAGTTGGTTCTTCCCTCTACGCTTAAAAGCATTGGCATGTCTGCTTTCTACAACACAAGAGTGGTAGAGGTAAACTTTCCTGAGGGTTTGGAGCAAATCAAACTTGCTGCTTTTTTGGGAAGTGACCTCGTAGAAGCAATACTTCCTAACACAGTCAAAGATTTGGGAAAGAGCATTTTTTCTATGTGCCCAGCATTAAAGAAAATACAGTTACCAGAGAATATTGATACAATACCTGCTTCTCTTGCGTCTTGGTGTCCTTTATTGGAGACTGTGAATATCCCAAAGAGCGTAACAATAATAGATGAGTATGCCTTTTGTGGTGATGTAATGCTCAAACCGATAAACTTGCCCGACGGATTGAAACGCATAGAGAAGGATGCCCTTTGGCATGTTGCGGTTGATTCTATAGTATTCCCAAATTCACTTGAGTACTTGGGGGCAGGGAGTTGTGCAAATTGGGAAAACGTCAAAAAAATATATTCTCTCTCTCCTATGCCACCTTGTTGTGATGCTGACAAAGAGGGAGGGCATGAAACTTTCCACGGCTTCACCCCCAACGACATACCAGGGAAGCCTCACCTCCTCCCATTCCATCCAAATGCCGTCCAAAGGCATCTATATTGTCCGCGTCGGCGACATTATTCGTAAGATATTGGTATAAAGCCCCGTAAAATGATACCTGGGCATGAATTGAGAAAACCAAACGGTGGATTTCATGGTTATTGTCTTTCAACAATCTCAGCCATTACCTTGCGTTTCTTTTCCGCCTTCGGACAGTCAGCCGCGACATGCCCGGCGGGAATAATGGCGACGGCCTCGAAACCATCCACAGGGAAGAGACGCTCGACAGCGGCAACGTCATAGTTGCACACCCAGCAAGTGCCGAGCCCACGGTCGGCCGCTGCCAGGCAGAGATGCTCCACGGCGATGCCGAGGTCGATGTCGCCGTGTGCCTTGCCATCGTCCGGACGCACCCAGCTGCCGTCCGTGCTTTTCATGCACAGGAAATACAACGGCGCGGTGGCGAACCAGGGGCGGTCATAGCATTGGCGTATCTTTCCCTTTGCCTCGTCGGAGGTCAGCAGCAGGAATTTCCACGGCTGCTTGTTGCACGCAGATGGCGCCAGCCGCACACACTCCATGATATATTCAATGTCTGCGTCGCTTACCGGTTCGTCTGTGTACTTGCGCACGGAGAACCGCTTGTTTGACAATTCCCTGAAATCCATTTTTGAATCCTTTATCCCGCAACACCCTGATTCGTATGACTTGGTGATTTCCCAGGCAGAAAACAGATTTGCCCGGAAGTTCGACACGTCGTAATGTCCGCCTGCCTTGGCGTTGCGTTTGAAGAAAAGCAAACAATGCGACTGTCATGGCAAAGGTACGAAAAAAAACATTCTTGCATAAATTTTATCACAGAAGTTTTGCAGCCTGTATCCCATTTCGTATTTTTGCAGTATAAACCTTGCAATCGGAAAAAAATGGAAGAGAGAATGTTCACATACAAATATCCACGCCCGGCGATGACAACCGACTGCGTGATATTCGGCTTCGACGGAACGAAGTTGCAGGTGCTGCTCGTGGAGAGGGGCGCGGAGCCATATAAGGGCAGATGGGCTTTCCCGGGCGGATTTCTAAATATTGATGAATCCTGCGAGGAGGGAGCGTTGCGCGAGTTGCAGGAGGAGACGGGACTTGATGGCGCATACATAGAGCAGTTCCACACCTTCAGCGACCCCGGCCGCGACCCACGGGGCCGTGTGATAACGGTTGCCTATTATGCCCTCGTGAGAATGCAGGACGTCAGGGCTGGCGACGACGCCGCGAAGGCGGAATGGTTCGCCCTCGGCAACGTCCCGCCACTGGCATTCGACCACGGCATGATTCTGAGCGAGGCGATTAAACGTCTGCGCGAGCGAATACATTTCGAACCAGTCGGGCTCGGACTTCTTGCAGGGAAGTTCACCATGCGGCAGTTGCAAAACCTGTATGAGGCCATATTGAACGTTCATTTTGACAGTAGCGTCTTTGCCGGGAAAATGCTGCGTTTGAACATCCTTAGGCCGTTTGGCGACACGGTGCGGCCTGCGCCGGAACGTAATGCCGTCATGTACAGTTTCGATGAGAAGCGTTATAACGAATTGAAACGGAGGGGACTGCTCATCGTGTTTTGAGAACCATTCATCACTACACTGATTTTTTCCAATGACCGTTCTGGGTTGCAGAGCCTGCCTGCCGGTTTCTTGTTTGTGCCTTGCCGGGCAGCAATCACGGCGTGTTTGGTCACCAAACACGGCGAATTTGCAACGCAAACACGGCGAATTTGCAATGCAATCACGCCGTATTTGCATTCCTGTTGGCATGGAATGCCAGTCATGTCCGCCGCCGTCCGTAATGCGGATGGCATCCTTGCGGTCTTGGTTCTTTCATCGCTTGCGAATAATCGTCAGCCCGTCCCTTAGTGGCAGTATCACCCTTTCCACGCGGCTGTCGCTCGCTATGTAGTCGTTGAAATCCTCTATGCCCTTCGTCTGCAGGTCTGCCGGTTTCGGCCTTTCCAGCACATGTCCGTCCCACAGTGTGTTGTCGGCGAGGATGAATCCGCCGGGCCGCAGTATTTTCATCACCGTCTCGTATGTCTTGAGGTATGTGCGCTTGTCGCCGTCGATGAACGCCATGTCGAACTCTATGCCCAGGCGCGGTGCCTCGGCGTTGGCGTCGCCTATGGAGAACACTATCCTGCCGGCAACCGCCGAGCCCTCTATCCACTGCCGTGCGAAGTCCTCCATCTCGTCGTTTATCTCGAATGTGTAGACGCGCCCGCCGTCATCCAGCCCTTCCGCCATGCAAATCGCGCTGTAGCCGCTGAACGTGCCTACCTCGAGAATGTTCCTGGGGCGTATCATCCGCACTATCATCTTCAGCAGCCTTCCCTGCAGGTGTCCGCTCGCCATGCGCCCGTGCAGCAGATGCACGTTGGTGGCCCGCCACAGGCGGTGCAGGTATTCGCCCTCGGGATCGATGTGCGAGGCTATGTATTCGTCTGTTGTCATTCCGGTCTTTTTGCCTTGCGCTGTCCTTCTCCGCCCAGCAGTGCCTCCACCGCAAGGCGGTAGCCGTCAATGCCGAAGCCGCAGATGGTGCCCCGGCAGGCGGGCGATATTATGGAGCGGCGGCGGAACTCCTCGCGCGCGAAGATGTTTGAGACGTGCACCTCCACCACCGGCGACTTCACCGCGCGTATGCAGTCGTGAATCGCCACGCTGGTGTGCGTGTATCCGCCGGCGTTCAGCACGATGCCGTCGTATGTGAAGCCTGTTTCCTGAATCTTGTCGATCAGCGCGCCCTCCACGTTGCTCTGGAAATAGTCTATCTGCACGTTGGGGAACGTCGCGCGCAGCGTCTCAAGGCATGTCTCCATGTCCTCGCTGCCATACACGTCTGGCTCGCGCCTGCCCAGCAGGTTGAGGTTCGGGCCGTTGATGATGAGTATCTTCGTGCCGTGCTGTTTCATCTCCTCATCTCCCCGATAATGTTGTCACAGAAGGCCGTGACGACGTTCAGCATGTCCTCCGGAAGGTACTCCAGCGCGCGTTCCACAATATCCTCCGGCACCTCGTAGTATGCCTCCGCGATCGAGCCTGTTATTGCCGCCTTGGTGTCGGTGTCGCCGTCGGCGAGCACCGCCTTGCGTATCGCGTCCTCGAAGCTGTCGCTCTCCATGAAGCATCTTATTGCCGCCGGCACCGTTTCCTGGCATGTCCCGTCGAAATGTCCCAGCGACCCGATGCGCATTATGTCCTTCAGCGGCGGTATCTCGTAGCCGAACTTTCGTCCCACGGCATTCTCTATCCTGTCCTTCGTCACGCGCACCGTCCGCAGCCAGTAGATCACCGTCGCCGTGCATTGCGCGCCCCTTATCCCCTCCTCGTGGTTGTGGCTCACCTCTGCCGACCGCTTGGCCTCCTCCATCACCGAGTCGATGTCGTGGAACAGCCACCCCACGGGGCTCACGCGCATTGCCGAGCCGTTGCCGTAGGAGCCATACGGGCGGTGGTCGTCGCCCGCCACCCATTCGGAGAACATGCCGCCGTAGCCGCCCATCGGTTTGGGGTAGCGGCGGCACCAGTCGAGCAGAGACTCGGCATATCCACGGTTGTTGAGCACGGCGTCGGCTATCGCCACCGTGCATACTGTGTCGTCTGTGTACCCGCAGTCGGGTGTGAACAGCTCGAAGCCGGCCTGCGGCGGCGGCCCGAACTCAAAACGCGACCCTGCGATGTCGCCTATTATCGCTCCTAACATATATTGTTCCTTTGTTTTTTTATTTCCTTACCTTGTGCGTAATCCTCATCACCCGCTTGTCGTTGTCAATCTCGATTTTCCCGGCGCGGTTCAGCACGGTCTGCCCGAGCAGCAGCGGCGCTTTCTGGTTCTGCACCACGCTTGCCCTGACGTTGCCTATCGTAACGCCGCCGAGGTCCACCTTGCGCAGGTTGATCACCGTGCCGGCATTGATGTTGCCGTTGGCGTCAAGGAAGTTGGCGGAGCCTATCACGTCTTTTTTCGACAGATAGCCGTTTTTCATCATGAACGTCGCCTCGACCATCGACATGCTCACGTCGCTTGCTCCCGTGTCGAATATGAAGCTCAGCGGAAGTTCGTTGACGGAGCATTTCACCTTGTACAGCGTGCCCTCCTTGGTGAACGGCACCTCCACTTCCTCGTCCTCGTATTCGGCATCGTCAGGCTCCCCTTTCGTCTTTTCCACAATCTCTGCCTGCACCTTGCGCTGCTCCTCCATGATTTTCTTGTACTCCTCGTTGCCGCGCATGTTCTCCATGTCGAAATCGCCGTCGATGTGCGCAAGCTCGAACACGCCTTTGTCGAACACCCTGCGCAGGTAACCGCATGCCTTCTCCGGCTCGTTCAGGCGGGAGTAGAGGCATGCCGCGTTGTAAAGTGAGCCTTGCGTGCTGTCGTTTGCCAATACGCTGTCGCACATCTCCACCGCCTTTGCGCGGTTGCCGAGCATTGCGTATGCGAACATTGCCTCCGTGGCGGTCTTCGGCACGGAGTCTATCTCGGTCACTTTCTCATAGTCCGCGCGGGCCATTTCGGTGTTTCCCAGTTTCGTATGGCAATATCCCCGGTACAGGAGCGCGTGCGTGTTGCCTGGCTCGATGCTTATTGCCGTGCTGAAGTCGTCTGTCGCGCCGTCATACAGTCCGGCGTGCAGCATCTCGATGCCGCGCGTCATGTATGGCTCGAAGCTGGCTCTGTCGTTGTCTATCATGTTTGTCGCTGCCGCAATCGCCTCTTTCACGTTGCCGGAGTTGCGTGCTATCCTGACTTTCTGTTGGAGGTAGTCGGTGCTCGTGCTGTCACTCTCAAGCGCTATCTTGTTGCTTTCCGCCGCCTCGTCGTACATGCCGAGTTTGGCGTAAATGTCTGCCAGCATGTAATGCAGGCTCTCGTCATTTCCCTTGCCCATGTTTTTCTTCAGGTAGGGTATTGCATTCTGTGGCTTGCCGAAAGTGTTGTACAATGCTGCGGCAATGACGGGGAATGTTACTTCTTCTGGCCTTTTCTTCGCCTCGATTTCCAGCCTCGCTATTAGTTGTGAGAACTGCGGCTCATCACTTATTTTCGCCATTATGTCAAAAACGTCCGACGACGCGTTTATCGATGCCGCCTTCACTGCGTCCTCTATTGCCTTGTCCCACTTCTTCTGTTTCACGTAGCAGTCAGCCCTGAACAAATAGCACTGAGGTTCTTCCGGAGACAGTTTCACGGCATAGTCATAGTTTTTCTCCGCCTCGGCATATTTTTCCTGCTTGACGGCATTGCGCCCAAGTCCGAGGAAGCCCACCATAGAACCGGGTTCTATTTTTGTTATTTGTCGGTAGTCAGCGTCGGACAGGTCGTATTTCTCCATATCATAATATTTCTGCCCCCTGAAATTCAGGTAGTCGATGTCCTCCGGCTGCGCCTTTATTGACAGTCCCAGTTCCTCGATTGCCTTGTCGTCCTGTCCGAGGTTGGAGAACACGTTTGCCTTCACGTTGTGCGAGTAGCCGATGTATTCCCCGTCTTTCTTAGGCAGGAATTTGAGAGCCTTGTCAACGAATGACAGTGCGTTGCCGTTTTCCCCCTTCTGCAGGTATATCCATGCCGTGCGGAAATACGCGTACCCGTTCTTTGGGTTGTCTGCCAGTTCCTTTTGCAGGTAGTCCAGTGCCTCGTCGAGGTTTCCGTTGTTGACGGCCTCCTCGGCGCGCATGTAGTTATACGAATCTGGCCGCTTGATGTCCTTTGCATACATTGCAAAGGCAAGCAGCAATACCAGTGTAGTAATACAAAATCTTTTCATGCCTTTTTATATTTGTTGATTAAACGTTCTCCGCAAAGGTATGAAAAAAACAGTTATCCTCAAAGTGATTTCAAGTAAAAAACATTCAATATATTGGTCATTCTGTGTCTGCTGCCGCAAAGTTTCCCACAAGTCTGTTGCAATATCATAAAAAAATGCCTTTTTTGTTTGATTTTGCAATATAAACACTTATTTTTGCAACATGTTAGTAATTAAACAACCAAGATTATGTTCAGGAAAAGTATTAAACTGTTTGCGTTTGTCTGCATTGCGGCAATCACGCTAAACTCGTGCATTGGCTCGTTCGGGCTGTTCAACAAGGTGCTGTCGTGGAACAAGACCGCCACTGACAACAAGTTCCTCAACGAACTGATATTCATCCTCATCTCGCCGGCATACGCCATCTGCGGCACTGCCGACCTGCTTGTGCTGAACACGATAGAGTTCTGGTCTGGCGACAACCCTATGGCGTCAAACGTGGGGAAGACGCAGAGCGTGGTTGGCAGCGACGGCCGTTTGTATGCCGTGACGACGCTGAAAGACGGGTATGAGATAAAGGATGCTGACGGCAAGCAGGTGAACTTCACATACGACGAGCGTGAGAAGACGTGGAGCGTTGAGGCTGACGGCGAAAAGCGCGTGCTGCTGAAGGTGAAGGACAACGACACGGCGGAGATCATGCTGCCGGGCGGTGGCGTCAAGGAGGTGTCGCTCAACGGGCAAGGTATGTTCGAGGCTCGCATGGCTGTTGGCGGAGGACGCTATTTCGCGGCTCGGTGAGCGCCGGAATGTTTTGCAGGTAACGCTGTTTTTCATACCTTTGCAACAGATTACCGCCAGTGCCGCTGACCCGGCGCTGGCATAATGCAGGAAAGTGATATGCGAGGTTTCGGGAAATCGGTAAGGTTCTTGCTGACCATACATGTGCTGGGACTTGCCGCGCTCAGCCTGTTCCGTGTCACCGAGTTCGTGGCGTTGCGGGATATGGTCTCGCCCGCCGCGAAGGGCGAGGCGTGGCTGCAGATGGGCGCGTTCGTCCGTGGTGTGTGGTTCGACAACGTGATAGCGTGCTACATCATGCTGTTGCCGATGCTCGTCGTGTTAGGCGCGTCGGCTTTCGGCAGCCACCACCGTGGATGGCGGCGGTTCGCCGTGTGGTGGTTCGCGATACTCTATCCCCTGGCGTTCGTCGTCTCGGCGGCCAACATACCATACTTCGCATTCTTCTTCAAGAACATCAACTCCGGAATCTTCGAGTGGTTCGGCTATGCCGGCACCACGGCCGGTATGGTGTTCCAGGAGAGCAGCTGGTGGCTCTACATCTTGCTCTTCTTCGCCGTCACGGCTGTGTTTGAGTTCCTGCTGTGGCGCGTCGGGAGGCGCGCGGCCGCCGTTGTGCAGACTGCAAACGAGGGGAAACGCAGCCCGCAAGCCATCGCACTGAGGACATCCGTGACGCTTGCGCTGCTCGGGCTGTGCCTGTTCGGCATAAGGGGGCGCACGGGATACAACCCGATAAAGATAAGCGCGGCATACTATTGCAACGACTCTTTCCTCAACCAACTCGGCATAAACCCGGCCTTCAACCTGCTTACGAGTGCCCTCGACGATATGCGCAGGGAGAACAAGGCGCTGAACCTCATGCCAACGGCGGAGGCGGTGGCATACGCACGCCGCAGCCTCGGCATAACCGGCGCGGTGGACAGCCTCTATGTGCTTAGGCGCAGGGTGGGGGGCGACACCGTCAGGATGCGCCCCAACGTGGTGATAATACTAATGGAGTCAATGTCGGCAAACTTCATGAGGAGCTTCGGGGCAAAGGATGAACTGACACCGGTGCTGGACAGCCTCTTCAACAATTCGCTGGCGTTCACCAATTTCTACAGCACGGGCATACACACCAACATGGGAATGACCGGGACACTGTATTCCTGCCCCGCGATAATGAAGCGGAACCTGATGAAAGGCACGGTGACGCCTAAGCGCGGCGGACTGCCCACGGTGCTGAAGGAGAACGGCTACCACAACATGTTCTTTATGACGCACGAGTCGCAATATGACAACATGAAGGCCTTCTTCGCGCAGAACGGCTACGATGACATTTATGCGCAGGAGGACTATCCTGCCGACAAGGTCGTCAACTCGTTCGGCGTGAGCGACGCTTTCCTCTTCGAGTTCGCGCTCGACAGGATAAACCGCCAGGCGGAGAGCGGGCGGCCGTTCATGGCAACGCTGCTCACGATAAGCAACCATCCGCCGTATGTTGTCCCCGACGGCTTCGGATGCAGGAGCAAGGAGGCGGAGACGCAGATCGTGGAATATGCGGACCATTGCATCGGCGAGTTCCTGAAGGCGGCGCGACGGCAGCCGTGGTATGGCAACACCATATTCGTGCTGCTCGGCGACCACGGCAAGCTCGTGGGCAAGCCGGATGCCGAGCTGCCGCAGAGTTACAACCACATACCGCTGATAATTTTCGGCAAGGGAATAAAGCCGGGCATTCATGACGGTCTTGGCTGCCAGATAGACGTGATGCCTACGCTGCTCGGGATGATGGGCATTGGATATACCTTCGACGGCTTCGGGCAGGACTTGCTGCGGCAGCCGCGCGACATGGTGTTCTACAGTGCCGACGACAAGATTGTGGCACGCAGCAAGGATCGGGTGTTAATATACCTGCCAGGCGTGCAGAAGAGTTTCACATACGCCGTAAGGCCTGGCTGGCAACTTGCCGAAACCAAGCCTGCGGCAGACACGGAAGCTCTCAAGCGATATGTGTTCGCAATGATCGAGACGGCGGAGTTCAACGAAAGGCAGAGCCGCAAGAGGTGAAAGCCCGTGGATAACATTTGCATCGGGAAATAGTGACATTGCAAACGGAAAGGCTTATTAAATATGAATAGTAGAAAAACGATGCTCGCCGTGGTGGTGGCTGTGTGCGCGGCGATGCTGGTGACATTCCTGCCATTGACGGAATACAACTCGAAAGGCGAGCCGCGCGAGGCGGTGGTCGCATTGTCCATGCTGGAGAGCGGCAACTGGATTTTGCCGGTCAACAACGGTGGAGACATCGCCTACAAGCCACCTCTCTTCCATTGGGCGGTGGCACTCTGCTCGCTGCCGCAGGGATATGTCAGCGAGGCAACGTCGCGACTGCCATCCGCCCTGTCGCTGACGGTGATCATCGGCGTGATGTTCTGGTTCTACTCCAAGCGCAGGGACATGCCGACGGCATTCCTCGCCGCAATGCTCACGCTGACATCCTTCGAGGTTTACCGCTCCGGGGTGAACTGCCGCGTTGACATGCTGCTCACGATGTTTATCGTCATGGCGATGATGTTCCTGTACAGATGGATGGAGCGCGGATGCCGGGGGATACCGCTTTGGGCCGTGCTTTCAATGAGTGGGGCAGTGCTCACGAAGGGACCGGTGGGGATAATACTGCCCTGTGGCGTCGCTGGGGTATTCCTGCTGCTGCGTGGAAAGAAGGCGCTCGGCTCCATTTCGATGCTTTTCCTGTCGGCAATACTCGCACTCATACTGCCTCTGTGCTGGTATCTCGCGGCCTACCGTCAGGGCGGCGACGAGTTCCTCGCGCTGGTGTATGAGGAAAACGTATTGCGGCTGTTGGGCAAGATGTCGTATGAAAGTCATGTACACAACGCGTTCTACAATTTCCAGACGCTGGCGGTGGGGTGGTTGCCGTGGGTGCTTTTGCCGCTCGCATCGTTGTTCTTCCTGCGCAGGGAACACTTTGTCGCCGCGCGGCGGTTCTTCGGCAAGCCAAATGGATGGCTCGGCCGCATGAGGAAAATGGAACCGCTGGAACTTTACACATGGACGGCTTTCGTCATTGTTGTTGTGTTCTACTGCATCCCCAAGAGCAAGCGCAGCGTCTACCTGCTGCCAGCCTATCCGTTCATGGCATGGCTTCTGGCGGAATGGTTCATGCGCATTGCGCGGTGGAGGCCGCTCGCCGCGAAGATATTCTCTGGCACGCTGGCGGCACTGTCACTGCTTTTATGCATATCATGCATGGTGTTGCAGTTCCATCCCGTTGCCCCGGGCTGTTTCCACGGCAGACATGCCTGGCAGAACCAGCAACTGTTTTCCGCCCTTCAGGACATCGGTTTCACGCCTTACGCCGTACTGCTTATGCTCGTGCCTGCCGCTGCCGGCGTCTATGTCATTGTGAAACTTGCGCGTGGCTCATCGCCAACCACGGCTACGCCGGCAAACATTACCGAAGCACCTGCGGCAAGAAACCTGCACCGCCTGTCGCTCATCCCGGTGATGGCAATATACGTTTGCCTTTACGGCCTTGTCCTTCCTGCCATACAGAACGTCAAGAGCGACCGCCCGCTTGCAGACGAGATACGCCGCACTCTGCCCGTCGACCAACTATACTCATACGTCGAAGAGCCGATGATGCACTTCTTCGGCACCAACTTCTACCTTGGCGACCGCATCAGGCAGTTCGAGAAATCATCACCGCGCAATGGCTACCTTATGATTGCCGACCGCGACCGCGACGCTTTCTTCGCACGTCACTGGGACTATGAGTTCACGGAGGTGAACCGCACCCGGCACCCTGCGACCGAACTGAAGCAAGTGATTTATTTCTACAAGTTCACCCGCCGCTGACCAACTCCACGTCACAGGTGAAAAACGAAAGGCCATCAGGTTCCCCATGTATAAAAAGGCGGGGAAGTCCTGATGGCCGGTTCCGTTTTGTTATGCTCCGCAGATCGTTGTCATCTCACGATGACCTTCTTTCCGTTGGCAACATAAACGCCCCTTGGCAGGTCGCCGAACGATGTGGCGTTCTCGTCGCCCTCGAGCGTCACCTCGACCTTTATCGGCAGGCTCTCCGCTTCATCAACAACACTTGTCTGGAACGTCACTGGCACTTCCTTGTAACCGAATGCCGGCAGCGTCTCGGTTATCGTCTTGTCGAACACAGTCTTGCTTGCGGGAAGGCTATTCCACCTCCCAGATGTCGTTCGTCTCAAGCAGTTCGGTGAAGTTGTGGTACTTCTTCTTTGCCGAGACCTCCTCCAGCTGTGCGTAAACGGCATCGTTGTAGGTCGGGCCCTCGACGTCGCGGATCACTCCCAGGGCAACGGGGAAGCCGTCCTCGTTTGCCATCTCGGCAATCTTCAGCTGCAGGGTGTTGTCCTCGCAGTGCGCGTCGTGAACGAGCACGTCGTCGAGCGTGTAGCCGTCCTTGCCAATCTCGACAACCTTCAGGCCGAAGCCTTTCTGCACGAGACCAAACTCGTTGTTCTCGCCGAACACCAGTTTCTCGCCGTGGCGCACGTAGATGCAGTTCTTCTTGCGCCCTTCCTTGGTGTATACCGGGTCATAAGCGCCGTTGTTGAAGATGACGCAGTTCTGAAGTATCTCGCACACTGCCGCGCCCTTGTGCTGCTTTGCAGCCTTCAGTATCTCCTGTGTTCCGGCAGCGTCGGTGGCAACCGCGCGTGCGAAGAACTTACCGCGTGCGCCGAAGCACAGCTCTGCCGGGCGGAACGGGTCCTCAACCGTTCCGTAGGGCGACGACTTCGACACGAAGCCGCGAGGTGATGTCGGGCTGTACTGGCCTTTCGTCAGGCCGTAGATGCGGTTGTTGAGCAGTATGATGTTTATGTCGATGTTGCGGCGCATGGCGTGTATGAAGTGGTTGCCACCGATGGCGAGGCCGTCGCCGTCGCCTGAAACCTGCCATACGGTGAGGTTGGGGTTCACCACCTTTGTGCCTGTGGCTATTGCCGCCGCGCGGCCGTGCACCGTCTGCATGGCGTAGGTGTTGACATAATACGGAAGGCGGCTCGAGCAGCCGATGCCTGAAATCACTGCCGTGTCGTGCGGCGCGACGCCGATTTCCGCCATCGCCTTGTGCAGCGATGCAAGGAAGAAATGGTCTCCGCAACCCGGACACCAGCGGGCCTTACCCTTTTTATAATCGTTTGCTGTGTACATTTTCATTTGATTTTTTGGGTTACGAACTCTACAATTTCATTCACTTGGAACGGCTGTCCCTTCACCTCATTGTACTGGTATGGCACGAAGCCGTCGACCTTCGAGCGCAGGTATGCGGCGAACTGACCTAAGTTCTGCTCTGCCACAAGCACTTTCGGGTAACGCTTCAGCACCTCGCTGGTGTTCTTGGGCAGCGGGTTGATGTTGCGGAACTGTGCGAGCGCGACCTTGCGCCCTTGCTTGCGAAGCACCTCCATTGCCGAGTAGAGATGCCCGAAGGTGGAGCCGAAGCCCACGAGAAGCAGGTCGGCATCGTCCTTGTCGCCATGCACCTCGACGTCTGGCACCTCGATGCGCGCCACTTTCTCCGCACGCAGGCGGCACATCATGTTGTGGTTCTCGGGGTTGGTGGATATTGCGCCGGTCTTGCCGTCCTTCTCCAGTCCGCCGATGATGTGAGTGTAGCCTTCCCTGCCGGGTATCGCCCAGTAGCGGGCGCCGGTCTCCGGGTCGCGTTCGTATGGCGTGTATTTGTCTTTCTGCTCGGGGAGTGCGTAGTGAGGCTTGATTTCCGGCAACTTGTTGATGTCGGGCAGCCGCCATGCCGCCGAGCCGTTTGCTATGAATGCGTCGGTGAGCAGTATCACTGGCGTGAGATGCTCGACGGCGATCTTCGATGCCTCGTAGGCCGCGTCGAAGCAGTCGGTGGGCGATAGCGCGGCGATGACGGGCATCGGGCTTTCTCCGTTGCGCCCGTAGAGTGCCTGCAGAAGGTCGCCCTGCTCGCTCTTCGTCGGCATACCGGTTGACGGGCCTCCGCGCTGAACGTCAACGATGACGAGCGGCAGCTCGTCGATCACGGCGAGGTTCATTGCCTCGCTCTTGAGGCACACGCCCGGCCCGGATGTCGATGTCACTGCGAGCGCGCCGGCGAAGGACGCGCCGATGGCGCTCGCGCAGCCGGAGATCTCGTCCTCGCACTGCACCGTTATCACGCCGAGCGACTTGTGCTTTGCCAGCTCGTGCAGGATGTCGGTGGCGGGGGTGATGGGGTAGGAGCCCAGGAAGAGCCGCATGCCGGCCTTCTCCGCTGCGGCAATCAGTCCGTATGACGTTGCCTTGTTGCCCGTGATGTCCATGTAGCGTCCCGGCACCTTGTTCTTCGACTCGATGCGGTAGGTGGCTGGCACGCTTGCGTGGGTGTTGTGGCCGTAGTCGTAGCCGGCCTGGACCACCTTGATGTTGTTCTCAGCGATTGCCGGTTTCTTGGCGAACTTGCCGCGCAGGAAATTGCCAACGAGGCTGATGTCGCGGTTGAAAAGCCAGCACACGATGCCAAGCGCGAACATGTTGCGGCACTTCAGCTGCGCCTTGTTGTCCATGCCGCTGTCCTTGAGGCACTCCTTGACCATCTTCGTCAGCGGGCACTGGATGACGCGGTCCGGGTCGATGCCCATCTCGCCGAGGTAGTCCTCCGTCTCGAAGGCCGCCTTCTTGAGGTCGCTCGCACCGAAGGAGTCGGTGTCGATGATGATCGTTGCCTGTGGCTTGGCATACTTGTACTGTGTCTTCAACGCTGCTGCGTTCATCGCCACCAGCACGTCGCACTTGTCGCCGGGAGTGTAGACCCGGCCCTCGCCGATGTGTACCTGGAATCCGGACACGCCGGTCAGTGACCCTTGCGGGGCGCGGATGTCTGCCGGGTAGTCGGGGAACGTGCTTATGCCGTTGCCCACCGTGGCAGAGATTGTGGAGAAGATGTTGCCGGCGAGCTGCATGCCGTCGCCGGAATCCCCTGAAAACCGGACTACTACCTGTTCGATTTCCTTAATTTCTAATTTGCCTTGTTCAGCCATTTTGATTTTTTGACTTATTTAGATTTAAGAATAATATAGTGGGTGCAAAGGTCTATAAAACAATTCAAATAACAAAATAAAAACACATAATTTTACAACTTACGGGATTTCGAGCCAGCATCCGCCTCACTTTTGACAACAACTGAGCTTGCCGGACACCGCAGGCGCGGGAGCAAATTCGCCGTATTTGCTGACCAAACTCGCCGTATTTGCCAGGCAAACTCGCCGTACTTGCCAGGCAAACTCGCCGTATTTGCACTGCGACAAGGCACAAAACGCACACCTTTCAGCCACCGTCCCGATTGTGTTCGTCACACAGTCTTGGTGATGCGTCGCGGGGTCGCGGACACGCATCGCCTTCTCCTCTTTCCCACACTTATTTTTCATCTGTCAGTTTCTGCGCTTCGCGTCGCCCCGCCATCTTGTATATTGAAGACAGCGCATGCGTAAATAGCAGGAACTGCCACGAAGATGACCGGCAGGTTTATGCAACCTTCCATTTCGTGGTTCTTCGTTTCCAGACATTTGACTTCCTGGATGCCTGCTGCGTTCATGCAGCCATTTCCGGTTATGGTTTTGATTGCCAGTCATTGGCACAAAATCACGGATGAAGTTTGTGAGCCCATCTCTTTTGCCCGGAAAATTCCTGTTCTTCCTCCGTTCCCGCCGATAATCCCGAATGACGGCGTCAAAGCAATGCTTTTTCATGAAAGTGCGAATGTGCTTGCGTCCTTGAATCCTCCGCGTAACTATTCAGCAATAGTCATACGCCACCTCCCATCCTACAATGATAGGATGGTGCTGATGGCATTGAGTTGTGACTGATGGTTCTTCCATGCAGTGTCATATCCTCCATGGAATTTGAACAAGGAAATTTGCAAAATAGAATATAATGTGCTAAATTTGCCACAGAAAGTTACGATGTCTAATAACAGATTTGTGAAATACAAATACAGCGCGACAGGCGACAAACTACAGGCCATTTACAGCGTGAGCGGACTGAAACTGATTCAGCCCATGAGCAAAGTAATGTCAGACCGTTCCGGAAATGACGACACCCTTTCATCGTCTGATATAAATTTGGGTTCGTCGTTGTCCGACTCTTTCGCAGACCAGAGTACGTTGAGTTCAAGTCAAAACATATATGGTCTTCCTGTGTTGGACTACTGCGGCAACATCGTTTATAGCGACAAGGAACCCGTTAAGATTCTTTTTGACGGAGGATATGTCAGTATTAAGAAAGGTGTCCCCACTTACCATTTCTTCCTTCGCGATCATCTCGGCAACGTACGTGTGGTTGCAGATGCTAATGGCAACTTGGAGGAACGCAACGACTATTACCCTTTCGGTGGTTTGATGGGTAAGGGCTTGAACGGCGATTTTCAATCCTACAAATACAACGGCAAGGAACTCGAACGTCAAATCGGTCTCGACATATACGACTATGGGGCAAGACGCTACGATGCCACCACCTGCCGCTTCACAACGATGGATCCGCTGGCGGAGAAATATTACTCCACAAGTCCTTATGCGTATTGTGTGAATAATCCGATGCGGTTTGTTGATA
>QWCK01002114.1_pt1 | contig 69712 bp, 56 predicted proteins | sample 1972571 | NCBI WGS metagenome assembly QWCK01 (sample SAMN09866710, study PRJNA288562) | Human gut metagenome isolate term2_stool, whole genome shotgun sequencing... | isolation source: gut | host: Homo sapiens | place: USA: California | reverse complement strand
TCATAAGGGCAAAAATAAGGGAAAATACATATCGTTTCGCTAATGCACAGGCTGGAAAGCCTGTAAAATAGGGAAAGTTAGAAATATATTTCGGCAAACAAGAATTTATGATGCCAGTATTGTACTGGCTGTGATTCCGGCTATGGTTGCCACCAATGCGCCTGCCAGAGTCCAGCGTGTTTTTTTGACTTTGACGGTCATAAAATAAATACTCATCGTATAAAAAATAGTTTCACTGCTGCTCATCATTACCGAGGCGATCCGCCCAATTCTGGAATCTGTTCCAAATTGTTCATACACATCCAGCAGCAATCCGGTGGCAGCAGAGGAGGAAAACATCCGAACGACTGCCAGTGGAACGAGTTGTGAAGGAAATCCGATATGTTCCATCCAGTTCCCTAATAATCTTGTCAATGCATCTAATAGTCCGGAAGCCCTCAGAATTCCCACCGCTACCATTAAACCGGCAAGGGTAGGTAAAATATCAACTGCTGTCATCAATCCTTTTTTTGCCCCTTTTACAAAGTCTGCATATGCATTGCGTCGGTTTAGAAAACCGGACATAAGAATTACGACAATAAAAAGTGGAATGATCAGATCTGACAAAAATAGCAATATTGCCTGCATAAGAAAAGCTCCCTTCTATCAGTAAAAAATCAGCATATGCTGTTTCTTTCCCCACAGGGATTTCTAACAACATATGCTGATTTATCCACATTTATAACATGTTACCATCTTTTGACTGTGATTATACGGTCAGTTCCTGCATGAGTTTCGGCACAGTAGTGATTTTTGTGATTTCACCTACGCGGGAACCGCAAAAGATCAGTCCGTTATCCAGATCACCGACCACTGCATTGATCAGAGCCTGTGTGATGCAGTAAGGTGCGGTCGCCGGATTACAGGCTTTCAGGCAGTTAAAGCAGTGGGAGATTTTATCCGGTGCAGCAAGCATTCGTTCAATAAAGGCATTTTTGATGGCACGTCCCGGCATTCCTACCGGACTTTTGATAATAATGACATCCTCGTCAGAGGCATTTACATAAGCCTGTTTGTATGCGTCACTGGCATCACATTCTTCCGTGGCAACAAACCGGGTGGCTGCCTGGATGCCATCGGCACCAAGCTCCATGACATGTGCGGCATCTTTGGCGGTAAACATACCACCGGCTACGAATACCGGGATCGTGGTCTGATATTTTTCTTCGTAGGTCTGTTTCAATGCAATGATATTTTGAATTTCTGTATCATAATCCAGAGAAGGAATATCCTCTAACTGTTCTTTGGAAAAACCGAGATGTCCACCTGCCAGTGGTCCTTCGATCACCAGAAAATCAGCGGTGCGATGATATTTTTTGTCCCAGAATTTCAAAATGACATTGGCAGATTTTGTGCTGGATACGATAGGAGCCAAAGCTACGTTATAACCTTCGGCAAATTTTGGCAGTTCCGTCGGCAGACCTGCACCGGAAATAATCGCGTCCACACCGGCAGCACAGGCGGTTTTGACATAGGTTTCGTACAATTGAGTGACTGCCATGATGTTGACGGCGACCATGCCGTTTCCACCGGCGATTTCTTTCGCCTTTTTAATCTGTTCTGGAAGCACCCTTAAATTCGTTTCTTCCGGATTTTTTGCAAAATCCGGATCATCGTAGCCAATCTGTGCGGTGGAAAGGACACCCATACCGCCTTCTTTTGCAACAGCTCCTGCCAGACGACAGCGGCTGACACCGATGCCCATGCCTCCCTGAATGATCGGAAGCTTCAAAAACTTATCTTTTAAATGCAATGATTTCATTAATTTCATATTAGATTTCTCACTTTCCATATGTATTTTTATTAAAAAATCAGTCGCTTTGCGACCTGTCAGTGGGAGCTTTTAACTCCCACTGACATAAGCATCCCCCTTACCCACCGCTTAGTGCTCTACGCACTTGAAGCGGGGGAAGGCTTATTCTGCGTTCAATTTTTTGAGGGCGATTTTCCAATGCTATATAATTTGAATATTAAAATATTTGAAAATCAAAATAATATTACACCACAAAAATATGTAAGTCAATATAAAAAGTGTGAAAAACGAGCATAAGTAGTATTTGATACCACATGTGTAGATGCTTGCTATTTTTGGTGAAATGGTATACGCTATCATACAGATTTATAGGAAATAAAAATATGTGTGACAGAATTTTAGAGACAACGATTTTACTGCAGGCAGAAAAGGGCAAAAGAAATCTGCCGCCGGATGATCGTAGGAAATCTGTTGAAAACTGTATTGGGAAGAGAGGGTATTTGAAAATATGGAGCAGGATAAGACGTTTCTGGGAACAGAACCGATTGGAAAATTATTGCTAAAACTGGCGGTTCCGACGGTTATCGCACAGCTGGTAAATATGTTGTATAACATCATAGACCGTGTGTACATCGGGCATATTCCGGGGGAGGGCAGCATGGCACTGACCGGAGTTGGTGTCTGTATGCCACTGATCTTGATCATTGCGGCATTTGCGGCATTGGTTGGCTCCGGCGGTTCCCCGCGGGCATCTATTTATATGGGAAAAGGTGATCACGATACCGCGGAAAAAATTCTGACCGGATGTCTGAGTCTTCAGATCATTGTTTCCATTATTTTGACCGTAATTTTGCTTATCTGGAATAAAGATCTGTTATTGATGTTTGGTGCCAGTGAAAATACGATCACTTATGCGACCGCATACATGAATATTTACGCAATCGGTACGATTTTTGTACAGATCACACTTGGTATGAATACGTTTATTACGGCGCAGGGAAAGGCAACCACTGGGATGATGACCGTTCTGATCGGAGCCGTTGCCAATATTATTCTGGATCCGATTTTTATCTTCGGCATGCATATGGGTGTGCGCGGTGCTGCCCTTGCAACGGTTATTTCACAGTGGCTTTCCTGCGTCTGGGTGCTGACGTTTTTATCCGGAAAAAAGACATTGCTTCGGATTAAAAAAGCGAATATTCTTCCGGGGTTGCGTCTGGTTCCGCCCTGTGTGGCGCTGGGAGCATCCATGTTTGTAATGCAGGCAAGCGAGAGCGTAATCTCTGTCTGCTTTAATTCATCATTATTGAAATATGGTGGGGATATTGCGGTAGGCGCTATGACGATTTTGACCAGTGTCATGCAGTTTGCCATGCTTCCGCTGCAGGGAATTGCACAGGGAGCACAGCCAATCACCAGTTACAATTATGGAGCAAAAAACTCAGACCGCGTTAAACAGAGTTATAAGATCCTGCTTAGCGTCTGCGTAATCTATTCAGTTATTTTGTGGGCGATCATTATGGCATTTCCACATGTGTTTGCGAAACTGTTTACCACAGATACAGAGCTGATCGCTTTTACGGCAAAGGCACTTCGAATTTATTGCCGCGTATTATTTGTGTTTGGCATCCAGATTGCCTGCCAGATGACATTCGTGTCCATTGGAAATGCGCCGTGTTCCATTATTGTGGCAATCTTGCGGAAGTTTATATTGCTGATCCCGCTGATCTACATATTGCCACATTTTATGGAAAACAGGACCAATGCGGTATATATGGCAGAGCCGGTGGCAGATGTCATTGCGGTAAGCTGTACGTTAATACTGTTTTTGGTGCAGTTTAGAAAATCATTACGAAAACTGAACTTGGAGGAGACAAAAAAACGATAGTTTTATGAATGTACCCCCAATTGATTTTGTCTTTCTGGCTAACAATCAGAACTCCTGAATTTTTTTCTCAAGGAGCGATTGTTAGCGACTGAGACAAAATTCCAGGAGTTCTTATTAAAACTTGACGTAGTAAATTTTTAAGCCACCCAAAACAAGACTTATTTTCGTTTCCGTAATATCATCCAGATTGCAATCACAATGACAATAATGATCAAAAAGACATCCCAGAACTTCTGTGTCATGTTCAGGTGAAGTGCTTCTATCATGCCGATGAAAATGACAAATGCACCTAAATGTTGCAAAAGTCACATTCGGTATGTGCAAAAATGTAAATGACATGCGACATATGGCATAAAAATGTTGCAAAATAATGCAAAATAACCAAAAAGGATGTGCAATGCAGGAAAGAATATTGGTGAAAAAAGGTGATTTGTATATTGCTGTAAAAATACATTGAGCCTGAAAACTTGTCTTTGGATGGACAAGTCTCAGGCTTGCTGCAAGGTTGAACGCAGAATAAGCAAGTCGCGAAAGCGGATTGCGAATGTCCGTTTTACTCTGACCGGAACTAGCAAGATTTGATTTGCTATTGTGTTGAAGTTTTTTGATTCAGGAAAAATACCGATGAATCACGGTTATCCCTGTCGATCAGGGAATTATATACCAGACAGTGATACTGGTAAAGTGCATCATCATATTCGCTGCTCTCAGAATGTGTATAGTAGTTATTGTCAGAATCTACATAACCTACCGTGTTGATGATCGGCAGTTTCTGATACAGGGAAGCAAGATACTTATTATACTGGGTAAGCGGCAGTTTTGCCGTCTGCAATACCAGTGTGGACAGGTAATTTGCGCTGATCTGATTCAAAGTCTCTTCCGGAATATCGTAATTAGCCCAGATGACAAACGGCGTCTTGTAACGAAGTTGTTGCTGCTCAATGGTCAGGTTATCCAGACTGGTGCCGAATAATTCCTCGTAAAATTCATCTTCGATGGATGGCAGATGATCGCCAAACATGCAGATGATAGTCGGTTCTGTTACCTGACTGAAGTACTCTGTCAGTTCGCGGAAGGCATCATCGGAGCGTTTTACCAGAGACAGATAACGGTTGGCTTTCGGGTAAACTGTTGACATATTTGTTACATAAATTTCCTGTGCAAAGTTTGTGTAGGACATTGCGTATCCACCATGGTTTTGCATAGTGACATTGAACAGGAAGAACGGCTTGGATGTATCCCGGCTTTCAAACATATTTTCCACCATGGAATAATCATAACTGTCGCTGACAAAACGTCGCAGCAGCATGTTGCGATCCGGATAGCGTTCACGAAGCAATGTTTCATACTGCATGACATCATTATTTTGTTTGTAGGTATCCAAGATATCCTGATCGACAAAATCTTCAATGCTGATATAGTTGTCAAAGCCAAGCAGCGGATATACATTGTGGCGGTTCCAACCATCCCCATAATATGGATGGAATGCGGTCTTGGAATAACCAAGAGAGCCAAGGGTGGATACCAGAGACGGAACGGTATCCTTAATGTAGGACTGATATACGTTACAGCCTGTCGGCAGGAAAGAGATGGAATCTCCGGACAGGAATTCGAATTCGCTGTTACTTGTTCCGGCACCGAACACCGGCATAGACAGATAACCTTTGATGGTGTTTTCTGTCAGACTGTGAATATATGGCATATAATCTTCATTTGTCTCCAGATTGCCAAGGGCACCAAGATCCGCCAGAGATTCGTTCATGATGCAGATGATATTTGGCATCGTGCCGTCAGTGGATGGTGTGTAATCGTTCTGACCAGTCAGCAGATCAGTACTTGTATTACTGTTCGGATCAACACCCGAATCCTTCAGGGTATCGGCAACATAGGTGCTGACGTTATCTGAATTGTAATCGGACGGTTTGCGTATGATCAGATATTTGGTGTTCAGACAGAAGTTGAAGAAAGAACCCGTACGGTGATAACCTCTTGCCTGATCCCAGAAATCCGGTTTATATCCAAGGTTTGCTGCATGGTCAGTGAAGAATAAGGAGATCACAAGCGCAGCGATATAAGCCGCCGGGCCAAGTTTTGCCAGCAGTTTAAATTTTAATTTTGTCGGCCTGATGTTGACACTTTTTTTGTTTACCAGATAAATCAGGAAAAACATAATGGAGCCGCAGATCAGCTGCCAGCTCAGTTCGTAAGTATAACCGTCAGATACCGCAAGACCGGTTCTAAAAGTGAGAACATCCAGCGGAACGAAGGGTGAACCACGAAACAGTTCAATAAAATAATTCAGCAGAGACCAGACGTAAAGGGAAATATTTACGATCAGTCCCACCATGTGGTAGCGTCCTGTGATCAGGTAAAATACCAGATAAAAAACAAGGTAAACCATATAGTTGGCTAAAAATGTCGGAACAGAAAACCACCAGATGAAATTTTCATTAAAAGTTTCCACCATCTGAATGGTCAGGATCGGCATGATAAAAAATAGTGCCGTATTGGCAAATGCTTGATATTTCTGATCTACCGACGGTTTAAAAATGATCAGAAAACCGGCAGTCGGCCCGGCCAGAAGTGACAGAACAAATAAAATGGTTCCGCCCTGCAGATCCAGAGTCGGATCTAAGTAAAGCCTCCAGTTAGCCGATACAAAAATAATCATAAAAATACAGACCGCCAGTGCCAGCAGGCGGACTTTTTTTCCTGCGAATGAAATATGCATTTTTCTCTCTCATTTCTATAAGTACAAGTTGGTAAGTTACTATATAAAAAGGGTTTTTCAGTAAAAAATCACTAACATATATTAAATATCAGACTGCAAAATCTGTCAACATCAAAAACTGTGAAGAAATGGTGAAGATTACATTAATATTAATGGGGCGTTTTGCGAATGGCGCGTGTGAACTGTGACATATAGAAAAGTCCGCTGCAAACAGGCGGCGAAAAGGAGTTGCCATTTCAGGATGTGGAGTATAGTATTAATAATAGACAAACAAGATATACGTGAGTCTGTTAATAAGAAATAGTGGATCGTATTTATGTTTTGACCCCAACTCATATCAATAAGGATGAAAAATAAAATATCAGGAAAGGAAGCGCAGAACTATGACAGGGACAGAACAGTTAAAACAGTGGATCGAAGCATCGGATAATATTGTGTTTTTTGGCGGAGCCGGTGTATCAACGGAAAGCGGAATTCCGGATTTTCGAAGTGTGGACGGGTTGTATCATCAGAAATATGATTATCCACCGGAGACGATTCTCAGTCACACCTTTTATATGGAAAAGACAGAAGAATTTTATAAATTTTACCGGGACAAAATGCTCGCTTTGGATGCAAAACCGAACGCAGCGCATTTGAAACTGGCAGAACTGGAAGAAAAGGGTAAGTTAAAAGCGGTTGTGACACAGAATATCGATGGTCTGCATCAGGCGGCAGGCAGCAAAAATGTACTGGAACTGCATGGAAGTGTACATCGCAATTACTGTAGAAAATGTGGAAAACTGTATGATGCACATTATATTAAGGAATCAACGGGAGTTCCGATGTGCGCCTGTGGTGGTCAGATCAAGCCGGATGTGGTGTTGTATGAGGAAGGTCTGGATTCTGTTACCATGCAGGCAGCAATCCATTTTATCAGTGAGGCAGAGATTCTGATCATTGGCGGAACAAGCCTTGCGGTATATCCGGCAGCGGGACTGATTGATTTCTACAGAGGAAATAAACTGGTGCTGATCAATAAATCCGCAACACCGATGGACGGCCGGGCAGATTTGGTCATTCAGGCACCGATCGGGGAAGTTTTTTCGCAGATTGATTAAGTGAAATATTTTGTGTGCAAATGAGCAGTGGCTCAGAGAAAAAGTTGATTGGGATTGAGCAGAATCATGCGTCAGGTTTTGCGTAGTTTCAATTGAAATAAGATTTGGGAAAACCGGGAAGATAAGAGGTGGATAAATGGCATACCAATATGAAGTGGGAGACATAGTAAAATTAAAAAAGAAGCATCCCTGTGGCAGCTTTGAGTGGGAAATCCTTCGTGTGGGTGCGGATTTCCGGCTAAAATGTACAGGCTGCGGGCATCAGATCATGGTTGCTCGAAAGATCGTAGAAAAAAACACAAAAGATTTGAAAAAACACTTGCTTGATTGATAAAAATATGGTAGCATAGACAATCGTGATATACAATATCCTTGCTCTCTACAAGATGAGCAGAGGGCCAAAAGACCACAAGGAGGTAAGAAAGCATGAACAAGTATGAATTAGCATTAATTGTTAGTGCCAAGATCGAAGATGACGCCAGAGCAGCAGTTGTTGAGAAAGCAAAAGAGTACATTACTCGTTTTGGCGGTACAGTAACAGAAGTTGAGGATTGGGGTAAGAAAAAATTAGCTTACGATATCCAGAAAATGAGCGAAGGCTTCTATTACTTCATTCAGTTCGACGCTGAGGCAGGTGTACCTGCTGAGTTAGAGCAGAGTGTTCGTATCATGGACAACGTGCTGAGATTTTTATGCGTTAGAAAAGACGAGGCATAATTTCACAGTAGAGAAGGAGTTATCCTTATGAATAAAGTGATTTTAATGGGACGTTTGACCCGTGATCCTGAGGTTCGTTATTCTCAGGGTGAACAGGCAACCGCAATCGCAAGATATACAGTTGCAGTAGATCGTAGATTCCGTCGTGACAGTGACAGCCAGACAGCAGATTTTATCGGTTGTGTAGCTTTTGGACGTCAGGCAGAGTTCGCAGAGAAATATTTGCGCAAAGGAATTAAGATTGCCCTTACAGGCCGTATCCAGACCGGAAGTTATACAAACCGCGACGGACAGAAGGTTTACACAACAGATGTTGTTGTTGAGGAGCAGGAGTTTGCAGAGAGCAAAGCCGCAAGCGCTGAGCATACAGGAGGTTTTGCACCGGCAGACAGACCATCACCGAGCAATGCTGTGAGCGATGGTTTTATGAATATTCCGGACGGAATTGATGAAGAATTACCATTTAACTAAATAGGAGGTAAACTATCATGGCTTATAATAAAGATGAAAAAAGCAATTCTCCGATGAAGAGAAGAGGCGGCCGCAGAAGAAAAAAAGTTTGTGTATTCTGTGGAAAAGATAATGTGATTGATTACAAGGATACAAATAAATTAAAAAGATATATCTCTGAGAGAGGAAAAATCCTTCCGAGAAGAATCACAGGAAACTGTGCAAAACATCAGAGAGCTATCACTGTAGCAATTAAGAGAGCACGTCACGTTGCTTTAATGCCGTACGTACAGGATTAATTTTGACAACAGACTCCCCGGAATTTTTTCCGGGGAGCTTTTTGCATTATATAAAAGGAATCATATGAAAAAAATTACACGTTATCTGCGTTATGTATTTGGATTACTGAAGTTGAATATTGGCACACTTTTAGTGTTTGAGTTTTTATATAAATTTGCGTCGATGGCAGTATTTAAACCGTTGATCAGTGGTCTGATGAAGCTGGCATTGAAGGCGCAGGGGTTAAGTTTCCTGTCGGATGAGACTATGGGAACATTTCTGAAAGCACCGCTGACATGGGTGTTTCTGGTGGTGATTGTGCTGGGAATGGCATTTTTTACGCTGTTTGATATCTGCTGTATCATTTGCTGTATCCATGCGTCTTTTCGTAAGCAGGAAATGCCGTTGCTGGCACTGATCCGGCAGGGATTTAAGACGTCTTTGCGTGTCGTTTACCAGCGAAATATCATTATGATGCTGTATCTGCTGATCATCATACCGATGACACATGCAGTGGTAATCTCCGGTTATATTACCAAATTTACCGTTCCGCAATTTATTTTGGATTATATTATGTCACATACGTGGCTTGCAATTTTATATGTCGGATTCTGGATTTTTATCGGACTGCGATCCTTTCACTGGCTCTACAGTCTGCATTATTTCTGCCTGGAAAACTGCAATTTTAAGCAGGCACGAAGAAGAAGTTTTCGTTTGCAGGACAGGCATTACTGGCGGGATATGGCAGTTGTGGTAGGTTGGAGTCTGGCCTGCATCGGTATTTACTATGGAATCATTCTGTTTGGCTCGTGGTTGGTGTCGAAAGTAAATCTGGCATTACCGACACATGATCTGTTCAGCAGTCTGACACTTTCCGGTATCTCGCTGCTGATGGATGTGTGTGGAGCTGTATTTTTCTGCTTTGACCTGCCACTGTTTTTTCTTTGCGTCAGCTTGTTGTTTTACTATTATAAAGCGGCATCCGGAGAAAAAATTCCGGGACAGTTTAAGAATCTGGATAATGCCTACCGTCTGACAAAAACCGGTTGGGCGAAAAAGCTGTATCTGTATCGCAAACGGATCATTGCCATTAGCATTGTTGTGGTGATCGGCATCAATTTTGCTTATACTTTTGCGGATAAACGGGGTGTGTTACATATGGGACTGGATAATCCGGTGGAAGTAACCGCACACAGGGGCTATTCTGCTGAGTATCCGGAGAATACGATCCCAGCATTTAAGGGAGCCATTGAAGTCGGTGCGGACTGGGCGGAACTGGATGTACAACAGACAGCAGACGGCGAAGTGATCGTTATGCATGATCCCAGTCTGAAACGGACCACTGGTGTCGATAAGGAAGTCTGGCAGGTGACCTGGGATGAGATCAGGGATTTGGATAACGGAAGCTGGTTTAACAAGAAGTTCCAGACAGTTCGGATTCCGACACTGGAAGAAGTGCTGAAAGTATGCCGTGGAAAAATCCGGCTAAATATTGAAATCAAACCGAGCGGACATGATACAGATCTGGAAGAACGTGTGGCGAAGCTGTTGAAAGAATATCATATGCGGGATACCTGCGTGGTGTCTTCCCTGAAATATGATTCCCTGCGTAAGGTGAAAGAGGCAGATTCCAGTATTGAAACAGTCTATATTACATCGGTTTCCTATGGAAACTTCACGGATCTGGAATATGCAGATGGCTACAGTGTTGAGTCGAGCATGCTGAGCCAGAGTTTTGTAAACCGTGCCCAGAAAGCAGGAAAACAGATTTATGTATGGACGGTTAACTCTGAGGACCAGCTGGAAAAAGTGGTTGGTATGGGGATTGACAACGTGATCACCGATGATCCGGTGTTTGCACGGGAGCTGATCTACAAGCAGGATCACAGCACATTCTGGGATCGTTATGTGAACCGGCTGCTTTCTATTGGAAACTAGAAAAATAAATGAATAAACTCAAGTTAGCAACATGAAACAAAAAAGCTTCCTTATCGCATCAAAATGTGGTATACTATCTGGATAGTATCGGTCTGTATTGAACCTGTGAGAGGGTTCTAAACAAAAGGAGTAATCATGCGACAGGATATTAAGTTGAAGGGAAAATTAAAAGGATATACCCAGACACCGCTGCAGCTGACACTGTTATTTGCGGCAATGGATGTGTGGATGTATGTTCTGAATGTAAAGGCGGGGATTCTTGGAACGATTTTCGTGGCAATTTATTTTTTTGTCATGTTGTTTGTCTATTGGAGAAATCAGCCGATTCTGCTCAATGAGCTGATTGATTTCGCTACCCAGTATGGCACTGTGCAGAAGCGCCTTTTAAATGAATTTGAGGTTCCGTATGCTGTTATGGATTCGGCAGGAAAGATGCTGTGGATGAATCATCAGTTTGAACTGCTTTCCGAAAAAGACAAAGGATATCACAAGTCTATCACCACGATATTTCCACAGATTACACGGGAACTGATGGAGAAAGAGGACGAGTTGGAACTGACGGTTCAACGGGAAGAAAAAGTGTATCGCGCGTCTGTGCATAAGATCCATTTTGCAGATATTCTGCATGAGAGCAGCAGTATCGAGCTGACAGAAAAGCAGCAGTATCTGCAGGTAATCTATCTGTTTGATGAGACGCTGCTGACACAGTACCGCATTGAAAATCAGGAAATGCAGATGGTTTCCGCTCTTGTCTATATTGACAATTATGATGAAGTTCTGGACACGGTAGAGGAAGTAAAACAGTCTCTGCTGGTGGCACTGGTAGACCGTAAAGTGAATAAATTCTTTGCATCTATCGACGGTCTGGTGAAAAAAACCGAGAAGGATAAGTATTTTGTTGTGTTCCAGCACAAATATCTGGAAAAAATGGAGGAGGAGAAATTTAGCCTCTTAGAAGATGTCAAAAGCATCAAAGTCGGAAATGAGATGTCTGTTACCCTCAGTATGGGTATCGGATATGTGGGAAATGATTATACGAAAAACTATGAACATTCCCGAATGGCCATTGATCTGGCTCTTGGCCGTGGCGGCGATCAGGTCGTTGTAAAGACCCGAGATAAGATTACTTATTTTGGCGGAAACAACCGACAGGTGGATAAGACTACCCGTGTCAAAGCACGTGTCAAAGCGCTGGCGCTGCGTGAGATCATGATCAGCAGGGACAAGTTCTTTATCATGGGACATAAGATCGCAGATATCGATTCGTTTGGTGCTGCCATTGGAATTTACTGTGCAGCCCGTCAGCTTGGCAAGAAGGCTCAGATTGTAATTGATGAAGTCAATACGACATTGCGACCGTTAAAAGAGTGTTTTACCTCAGAAAATGGTTATCCGGATGATATGTTTATCCCGAGCCAACTGGCAGTTGATGAACTGGATTCTCATACAGCCCTGATCGTTGTAGATACGAACCGTCCGAGTTATGCTGAGTGTCCGACACTGTTAAATCGTGCAAGAACGATTGTTGTGTTCGATCACCATCGTCAGTGTGAGGACGTGATTAAAAATACAGTGTTATCTTATACTGAACCGTATGCGTCCTCGACCTGTGAGATGATTGCGGAAGTTTTGCAGTATTTTGATGAGGATATCAAGCTTTCCGCACAGGAAGCGGATGCAATCTATGCAGGTATCCTGATCGATACAAATAACTTTGTATCCAAGACGGGGGTTCGTACTTTTGAGGCAGCCGCTTATCTGCGCCGTTGCGGTGCGGAAGTTACCAGGGTACGAAAAATGCTCAGAAATGATATGTCTGCATACAAGGCAAGAGCGGAAGCTGTGCGTCATGCAGAAGTTTACAGAAATATGTTTGCAATCAGTGTGTGTCCGGCGGATAATATTGAGAGTCCGACGGTGGCATGTGCACAGGCAGCCAATGAGCTGCTCAATATCATCGGAATCAAAGCTTCATTTGTGCTGACAGAATATCATGAACAGATTTATGTCAGTGCCCGTTCCATTGATGAGATTAACGTGCAGTTGATCATGGAGCGTCTGGGGGGCGGCGGTCATATGAATTCTGCGGGAGCGCAGCTGACAGACTGTACGCTGGATGAGGCAAAGCGCACCATTGAAAATATACTGGATGAGATGATAAAGGAAGGAGATATCAAGTAATGAAAGTGATTTTGTTAGAGGATGTAAAAAGCCTCGGTAAAAAAGGTGAGATCGTAACCGTCAGCGATGCTTATGCGAGAAACGTTATTTTTGCAAAAAAACTGGGACTGGAAGCAACCGGCAAGAACCTGAATGATCTGAAGCTTCAGAACAAACATGCAGATAAAGTGGCACAGGAGCAGTTAGAAGCAGCAAGAGCGTTGGCAAAAGAGCTGGAAGATAAAGTGGTAGAAGTAAAGATGAAAGCAGGAGAAGGCGGACGTACCTTCGGTTCTGTTTCCACAAAAGAGATTTCTGCAGCTGTAAAGGAACAGCTTGGACTGGAGATCGATAAGAAAAAAATGTCACTGAATATTCCAATCAAAGCATTTGGAACCTTTGATGTGGCAGTAAAACTTCATGCGAAAGTAACTGGTTCTCTGCGTGTAAAAGTTACCGAAGCGTAAAAAAGTTTCATAACGCAGAGTGAGTCCTGTAATTTATCTGCGGGAAAGAACAAATTAAAAGCAGCATAAATGGATCGCAAAGATCCGTTTGATAAAGTTAGAAATTAGAGCTAAAGGAGCGACAGAGGTATGGAAGAAGCTTTGGTAAAGCGTATCATGCCGCATAGTCTGGAAGCGGAACAATCCGTCATCGGTTCGATGATCATGGACAGAGATGCAATCCTGACGGCATCCGAGCAGCTGGTCAAAGATGATTTTTATCATCAGCAGTATGGGATTTTGTTTGAGACAATCACAGAACTGTTCAACAGTGGAAGTCCGGTAGATCTGATCACTCTTCAGAACCGGCTCCGTGAAAAAAATGTGCCGCCGGAGATCAGCAGTCTGGAATATGTCGGAGATCTGGTCACTGCCGTTCCGACATCTGCAAATATCAAATATTATGCGGATATTGTAAAGGAAAAAGCAGTTTTACGAAAACTGATCAAGATCAACGAGCAGATTGCAGACACCTGTTATCTGGGCAACGAGAGTCTGGAGACGATTTTGGAGGATACAGAAAAAAGTATTTTTAATCTGTTACAGAGTCGGAGTAACAGCGACTACGTGCCAATCAAGCAGGTTGTTTTAAATGCTTTGGATAAAATCGAGCTGGCGTCCCGGACGCAGGGAAATGTCACTGGAATCCCGACCGGCTTTATCGATCTGGATTACAAGCTGTCTGGTCTGCAGCCATCCGATATGATCCTGGTTGCAGCGCGTCCTTCTATGGGTAAGACAGCATTTGTTTTAAATATTGCACAGTATGCAGCATTTCATGAAAATATGGCAACAGCGATCTTCAGTCTGGAGATGTCAAAGGAACAGCTGGTAAACCGTCTGTTCTCTCTGGAATCCAGAGTGGATGCTCAGTTACTCAGATCAGGTAACTTATCGGATGCAGACTGGGAGAAACTGATCGAGGGTGCCGGAACCATCGGAAAGTCTCATCTGATCATAGATGATACACCGGGTATTTCGATTTCGGAGCTGCGAAGCAAGTGCAGAAAATACAAGCTGGAACATGACCTGAAGCTGGTCATCATTGATTACCTGCAATTGATGTCCGGTTCCGGCAGATCAGATTCCAGACAGCAGGAAATATCAGATATTTCACGATCCTTAAAACAGTTAGCCAGAGAGCTGAATGTGCCGGTGATCGCCCTGTCACAGCTGAGCCGACAGGTGGAGCAGCGACCGGATCACAGACCGATGCTTTCCGACCTGCGAGAGTCCGGAGCTATCGAGCAGGATGCCGATGTGGTTATGTTCATCTATCGTGATGACTATTATCACAAAGATTCAGAAAACAAAGGTATTGCGGAGATTATCATTGCAAAACAACGTAACGGCCCGATTGGAACCGTGAACCTGGTATGGCTTCCGCAGTATACGAAATTTGCAAACATGGAAAAATAAAGTATGAATAAGGAGGTACAGGGGATGCAAATTCATCAGTCAGCAGAAGATTATTTAGAGTGTATTTTGAAGTTGAGCAAAGAACTTCCGGTGGTTCGTTCCATCGACATTGCAAATGAAATGAACTACTCCAAACCGAGTATCAGTGTTGCAATGAAAAATCTGCGCTTAAATGGTTACATTAACGTAGACAACAGTGGTTTTATCACTCTGACAGAAAGTGGTATGGAAATCGCTTCCAACATTTATGACAGACATCTGATCCTGCGCAAATGGCTTGAGTTTCTTGGAATTGATCCGGAGATCGCAGAGCAGGATGCGTGCAAGATCGAGCACACACTCAGCAAAGAGACTTATACCGCACTGAGAAAACATATCTTAGACGAAATGGGAGAAATTTAAAGTAGAAGCAGAGGTTTCCGGTTTTGATGTAAAAATCAGGATCAGGGGCTTCTGCTTCGTTGTTTATTTCAGTCGAGAAGACTCCCACTTTACTGAGATAAACGCTCCGCGAGGGCGCACATTGTCTGGGAGACAATGGTTTTGCGCCGACCGAAACGAAGTGTAGAGTGCAGTGATTCTGAGAAGAATAAAAAATGAGAAGCTATTTTCAGGAAAAAACAGAGAAAATAAAAGATAAGTTTTGTGCTGGATTACAAAAATATTGTGCCTGGTGACGGGAATGGTTTCAAATTATGCAAGAAACATGTAAAATCACGCTTAAATGTGAAAAATATGACAAAATTTAAAAAAAATATTGCACAATCCTTCATAACATAATAAAATGATGATGTTGAGATTATAAAAAAAAAGGAGATACGAGATGAGCTACGTAGACGAAGTACTCGAGAGAGTAAAAACAAAAAATGCTGCTGAACCGGAATTCCTTCAGGCAGTAGAAGAAGTATTGGAATCCATCAGACCAGTTGTAGAAGCAAATGAGGAGCTTTACAGAAAAGAGGCAATCTTAGAGCGTATCACAGAGCCGGACAGACAGTTCAAGTTCCGTGTAGCATGGGTTGACGACAATGGTCAGGCACAGGTAAACACAGGATACCGTGTACAGTTTAACAACGCAATCGGACCGTACAAAGGTGGTCTGCGTCTGCATCCATCTGTATATCTTGGAATTATTAAATTCCTTGGTTTCGAGCAGGTATTCAAAAACTCCTTAACAGGTCTTCCAATCGGAGGCGGTAAAGGTGGATCTGATTTCGACCCTAAGGGCAAATCTGATCGTGAGGTTATGGCATTTTGCCAGAGCTTTATGACAGAACTTTATAAATACATCGGTGCTGATGTTGATGTACCGGCTGGTGATATCGGAACAGGTGCAAGAGAGATCGGTTATCTGTATGGTCAGTATAAGAGAATCACAAGACTGTATGAAGGCGTTCTGACAGGTAAAGGACTTACTTATGGTGGATCTTTAGCACGTACAGAAGCTACAGGCTACGGTCTGTTATACATGACAGAAGAACTTCTGAAATCCCACGGACAGGATATGGCAGGCAAGACTTGTGTTGTATCCGGTGCCGGTAACGTTGCAATCTATGCAATCCAGAAAGCACATCAGTTAGGTGCTAAATGCGTAACATGCTCTGATTCTACAGGTTGGATCTATGATCCGGAAGGAATCGATGTTGACTTACTGAAAGAGGTAAAAGAAGTAAAACGTGCACGTCTGACAGAGTACGCAGCAGCAAGACCAAGCGCTGAGTATCATGAGGGACGCGGTGTATGGAGCGTAAAATGCGATATCGCTCTTCCATGTGCTACACAGAACGAGCTGCTCATCGATGATGCAAAAGCATTAGTTGCTAACGGCTGTATCGCAGTATGCGAGGGCGCTAACATGCCTACAACTCTGGATGCTACACAGTATCTGCAGCAGAACGGTGTATACTTTGTTCCTGGTAAAGCTGCAAACGCAGGTGGTGTTGCTACATCCGCACTTGAGATGTCCCAGAACAGCGAGCGTTTAAGCTGGACATTTGAAGAGGTAGATGCAAAACTGAACCAGATCATGGTTAACATTTATCACAATATCGATGATGCTGCAAAACGTTACGGCAAAGAGGGCGACTATGTTGCAGGTGCTAACATTGCAGGCTTTGAGAAAGTTGTAGATGCTATGCTTGCACAGGGTGTTTGCTAATTATTAAATTGATTGAAATTGCTGAAAATGGCATGCATTTTGCTTAATAAAAATAAGGGGACTGTGGGACAGAACGGCTGTTCCGCAGTCCTTTTTTTGCGCGAAAAAACGACTAAGAAATGATAAAAAATACATGACATTTCGGTAAAAGTAACGGTTTTTGAAAAGATGCTTGTCAAACGTGAGAATTAGGTCTAAACTACAATAGTGTATTAGACGGAGGTTAGGAAAAACGTATGAGTAAGAAAGAAATTGTCATTGCAGATGTCGTAAATAAGTACGATAATCCAATTGCAGAGCTTGTACAGGTAGCCTGCCAGTTTTCCAGCTCACTGTATCTGGTGCGTGGAAATCATCGCATCAATGCAAAAAGTATTATGGGGATTATGGCTTTCAACCCGCACAATGGTGTGGAAGTTGAGATTGAGGCTGAAGGCGCAGATGAAGTAGATGCTTTAAATGCCATGGAGAAATTTTTGCTCTGTATGTAACTTTATAGTATATCAGTTTAGTGAAGAAGCACCGGATATTCCGATGCTTCTTTTTAGATAAATGGAAGAATGCCTTTGCTTTGAGTGTAGGAGAAGAAAGGAGAATTATTTGGTGATATATATTTTCTTGTAAAAAAGAGCGCCCGGTCGGACGCTCTTTTATTATGATCAGATTTGAATATTACTCCTCATCCTCTTTTGGAATTTCCCCTTTGTATTTGGCAACCAGAGTTTGGATTCTCTGATATGGATCAAGCAGATCGCTGATAGATGCATCATGATTTAATGTGTCAATGATGTAAGCGATATATTTGCTCATATCACAGCTGATGTAGTAATCTCTGCTTAACAGTTCCGGTGTCTGGTAAGTAAGGTTGGTTGTAACTACTTTGTAGATCAGACCTTCCTCTACGGCTTTATCAAATTTCTCAAGACCGTTTGTGAACAGACCGAATGTAGCGATTACGAAGATTCTGCCAGCGTTACGTTTCTTTAACTCACGGGCAACATCGATCATACTTCCACCGGAAGAGATCATATCATCAACAACCCATACATCTTTGCCGTCCAGAGAAGAACCAAGGAACTCATGAGCGACGATCGGGTTTGTACCGTCTACGATGTGGCTGTAATCACGACGTTTGTAGAACATACCCATATCTACACCAAGTACGCTTGCAAGGAATACAGCACGGCTTGTAGCACCTTCATCCGGGCTGATGATCATCAGATGGTCGTTGTCAATCTGGATATCATCTACTGCGTTCAGAATACCTTTTACGAACTGGTAAGCCGGCTGAACGGTATCAAATCCATGAAGCGGGATAGCATTCTGTACACGCGGATCATGTGCATCAAAGGTGATGATGTTATCAACACCCATGCTGATCAGCTCCTGAAGTGCCAGTGCGCAGTCCATGGACTCACGTGCGGTACGTCTGTGCTGACGGCTCTCATACAGGAACGGCATAATAACAGTGATTCTTCTTGCTTTACCGTTTGCGGCAGCGATCATACGTTTTAGATCCTGGTAGTGGTCATCCGGTGACATATGATTCTCATTTCCGCAGAGTTTGTAAGTAAGAGAGTAGTTGGTAACGTCTGTCATGATGTACAGATCGTATCCACGAATTGTTTCATGGATCATACCTTTTGCTTCACCACTTCCGAAACGCGGGCAGGATGCATTGATCACATAGGTATCACGCAGATATCCTTTGAATGCAATGTCGTCTTCATGCTCATGTTCGCGGACACATCTCCATTTTACAAGATATTTGTCAACTTTCTCACCGATCTCACGGCAGCTCTCAAGTGGAATGATTCCGAGTGCGCCAGTCGGGATTGTTTCTAAGTTTCTCTGGTCGTTATGCATTTGAAAAGTTCCCTCCATCAAATCTTTTCGTTGGTTTATAGTTAATAATACAGCATCTCACAAAAATCAAAAAACAAGTTGAACTTTGGAGTGCTGACGGCTTCCATCAAAAAAAGCAGGAAGTCCAGTAATACGTTGGCATTATTTGCTCATAAAAAGGCGCTCCCTTCATCACTATGTATCCAGGTAATTCCTCATGCAAGCATGATCATTACCTGAATCCATGTGATGAGTGAACTGTAACAAAAACAGTTAGTTTTCGTTAAGTTTCTTCTGAATACGAATATCATTTCCAAATAAATGCAAAACGGTAAAATTATTGAAAATTCTGGAAAAAATTCTTTCGGAATAATAAGTGGCAAGCTCTGTCAGCTCCAGATTTGTGGAGATCAGAGTGGACTTCTGATTCAGGATGCGTTCGTTCAGGCAGACGAAAAACTGTGAGGTTGTCATAGAGTTGATGGCTTCCGTTCCAAGGTCATCGATGATCAGCAGGTCACAGTCAAAAATGTTCCGATAGTCTGCTGCAGAAAAATCTGAGGTTCGTCCAAACTGCTGATCTGTCAGAAGCTCAAAAAGCTGGTGAGCGGAAAAGTAGATGACAGAATGTCCCTGATCCAACAATTCTTTTGCGACACAGTTGGATAAAAATGTCTTGCCAATACCGGTATTACCAAAAATCAGTAAATTCTGGAAATCATCCGGTTTTTCAAAGGACCGGATAAAGTTCTGGCATTGTGCTACGGCATTGTGTGCGGCTTCCAGAGGGGTATATTGTGTTGCAGGATCAATCATGTCCTTTGAATCTGGATAGTAAGCAAAAGAAAAATAGGAAAAATTTTCCGTCTGCAAAATATTACGGAGATTGGACTGAGTATATACCAGATCAATGGATGCCTGTTTCAGGCAGTGACACCGCTGATTGTTAATATAGCCGGTATCCTGACAATCCGGGCAGGTATACTCCGGCTGCAGATAGTTTTCCGGATAACCGTAGTCTTTTAACAGGTCTGTCCGCTGCTGACGAAGATGCTGGAGCTTCTTATGCAGATGTTCCTGGGCGGAAGTATCACCGCTCAGAAGCAGTCTGGCAGTCGCAACACTGGACTTGGCAATCCGGCTGTCAATCTTCGTGAATTCCGGGTCCAGCAGGGCAAGTTCCTTTTTGCGCGCATCGATAAGCTGCTGGCGGTCCAGCTGCCGTTTTTCATAAGTACGCATGATTTCGTCATATTGTGTATTGGTAAGTGGCATAGTTCATCTCCTTCAGGTAATAAAAAAGGGAAAAGACAGTCATTACGGCTGTCAGGACTGAGATTTTTTGTTCAACAGTGATTTTTGCAATAATTGTTTCTGTAATTCTTCATAATCATTGTCACGCTGCTGGAAATTAATAAAACGGTTATTCTTCGGAGCAGCGTTTTTTTGCGGATGCTTCTTCTGTGACTGCTGATAAATGCTGTCCGATTTTGCAATGTCATCTAGCGTATGCACTCCGTTCTCATACCATTTTTTCAGAATGGAATTTGCATAGGTAAAATTGGCTTCGTGGGTGCTTCGAATCGTCCGGCTGCATGCTTCTACGATGACTTCTGTGGAAAATCCCATACGGTCTGACCATTGGTTTAAGAAATCCTGTTCTGCGGGAACGAGATTCCGTCCGCGAATGCCGAAGGCCTTAACAACAGCATAATATAAAGAACCGCCCTGATTCATTGCTGCCTTGGCTTCTTCCACCGTTCGAATATTGCGGGCAGCGAAATCCTCTGCGACTTTCTGCATATAGTGAAGGCTTGTCTTTCCTTTTGCTACACAGTTTTCAATGATCACTTCAATGACTTCCGTGGAAAGTTTCAGTTCATCATACCAGAAAAAGACAGTATTCAGATCACTTTGTGTCAGTGTGCGTCCGAGATACTGTTCGGCAATAAAAATCAGTTCCCGTACATTTTCACGGGAGGCAAAGGTACGCATTTCATCCATCGTGTAAGTGCGTTTTCCGGTATCTGTCGCCTGAATAAACTGATCGGTTATATTGGTGGAATCGGATTCTTTCTGCACTGGTGTCGCAGATACTTTTTGAGGGATGTTGTCTGCCTGAAACGCTGCCGGTGTCGAAGGCGCTGAGGCATTTTGTGCATCCAGAACGTGGATGCCTGCCAGGTTTTGTTTTTCGTCAAATTCCAGACGGAACAGGCGCAGTTTTTCCCAGTATTTTAAAGCACGGAGGATATCGCGCTCCGTGCAGTCAAAATGATCCGCAATAGCAGAAAGGGAAACATTCTGTGCGGACTGGTTCAGGTTTCGGAGTATGTAAAGATAAATCTTTACATACTCCCCGTTCGCCTGTCTCATATATTCATCAATAAAAATATTCGGCACAAAAGTTACAGATGCCGGCTGGTCATTATATAACGTAATATTTGCCATGTTACTCTCTCTAGCGTTTTCCTAATAAATGTTCTCCGACCTGATAAATGTCGCCAGCGCCCATTGTGATCACCAGATCGTTGTCGTGGCATTCTTCCAGAAGGAAGTTTTCAATGGCATCAAAGGATGGAAAATAATAGCTTTCGGTTCCTTTGTGACGGACATCATCTGCCAGATCTTCACAGTGGATTCCAAGGGTATCAGTCTCACGGGCTGCATATACATCTGCAAGTACTACCACGTCTGCCAGTGCAAGAGAATCTGAGAACTGATTCCAGAATGCCTTTGTTCTGGTATAAGTGTGCGGCTGGAAGACACAGATGATACGGTCATGCGGATAATTGCGTGCTGCAGTCAGTGTAGCGGCAATCTCTGTCGGATGATGTGCATAATCATCGATGATCGTGATGCTGCCAAGTTTTCCCTTGTACTCAAAACGTCTGGCTGTACCACCAAAGGACTGTAATCCCCGAATGATGGTGTCTGTATCAAATCCGGCTTCGGTTGCAAAGGCAATGGCTGCCAGAGCATTGGCAATGTTGTGTTTGCCCGGGACATTTAAGGAAACATGTCCTGCTGCCTGTCCGCGAACATTAAAAGTGAAGGAAGCACATGCTTCTTCATTATAAGTAATATCGGTTGCTGTGTAATCGGCATCTTCTGTCAGACCGAATGTAACGATACGTTCTTTTAAGTCTGCGGTGATTTCCTCCGGATGGTCGATGGCTGCATTCAGGAACAGGATTCCGTCGGCAGCAGTATTCTGTGCGAATTTGTGGAAGGAATTGCGGATATCGTTAATATCTTTGAAGAAATCCATATGGTCTTCTTCGATATTTAAGATAATGCTGTATTTTGGATGGAAATTTAAAAAGCTGTTTGTATACTCACATGCTTCGGTCAGAAATACATCAGAACCGCCGACACGGATATTTCCACCGATCGCCTCTAACATACCACCGACAGAGATGGTCGGATCACTGTCTGCTGCAAGCAGGATATGAGAGATCATGGATGTGGTTGTTGTCTTTCCGTGGGTTCCGCTGACTGCGATGGATTTTGCGTAATTATCCATCAACTGTCCTAAAAACTGTGCGCGGGTAAGCATCGGGATACCTGCATCGCTGGCAGCTTTCCACTCTGCGTTATCCGGGTGGATGGCAGCGGTGTAAACCACCAGATCAATGTCATCTGTAATGTTGGAAGCACGCTGCCCGATATAGATTTTTGCACCGTTTTGCTCTAACTGTTCGGTCAGTGCGGATGCTTTGTTGTCTGATCCGGATACGGTAAAACCTTCCTTTAATAATATCTCTGCAAGGCCGCTCATGCTGATGCCGCCGATGCCTATAAAATGAATATGAATTGGTTTTTCAAAATTAATTTTGTACATATTTATCTACCACCTGTATCTTTTTATGTATCTCATAAATGTGTTTTTTTCGATTATACTCCATAGGGGAAAAGATGGCAATGTCTGTTTTGGGAATGTCCGCCTTGCAGATCAGGTGTACGAACTGGATGGGTGAAAGGACGTTTTGCGAATGGCGCGTGTGAACAGCAACAATATGTGTGAATGCGGACAATACAGGTGTAAATTCAGACATTGCAACAGAAAAGAAAGTGTGATAAAATTTACTAACATCATTTGTAAAAAGCAAATCCAGCCCTGAGAAGACCGATCATTGTGAAAAATGTCGAAAAAAGACGATGATTTTAGTAAAAATTGTGAAAAATCATGCACACAAACGAAAAAATATGTTATAATTTTCTTATCAATTTAATTTTTTAAATAGCCTGAGAAAAAAGTAATACGCAGGCTATTGGCAAGAGGTGATTTACATGATTCGAAAGGAAATGATCGCAATGCTTCTGGCCGGAGGCCAGGGAAGTCGTCTGGGTGTATTGACTGCAGACGTTGCGAAGCCGGCAGTGGCTTTCGGAGGGAAATACAGAATTATCGATTTCCCGCTCAGTAACTGTATTAATTCCGGAATTGATACCGTAGGTGTGCTGACACAGTATCAGCCGCTGCGATTGAATACGCATATCGGTATTGGTATTCCGTGGGATCTGGACCGTAATAACGGTGGTGTTACGATTCTGCAGCCATATGAGAAAAGCGGCGGAAGTGAATGGTATTCAGGAACGGCCAATGCTATTTACCAGAATATGAAATACATAGACAGCTATGATCCGGAATATGTTCTGATCCTGTCCGGAGACCATATTTACAAGATGGATTATGAAGTCATGCTTGATTTTCATAAGCAGAACAATGCGGATGTTACCATTGCTGTTATGCCGGTTCCGATGGAGGAGGCAAGCAGATTTGGTATCGTAGTTGCAGACGAGGAAAATCGAATTCGGGAGTTCCAGGAGAAACCGGCAGAACCGAAGAGTAATCTGGCATCCATGGGTATCTATATTTTCAACTGGAAAGCATTAAAGGAAGCACTGATTGCAAATGAGACCGTGGAAAACTGCGATTTCGGTATGCATGTAATTCCATACTGCTTTGACAAGGGTGAGCGTATTTTTGCCTATGAGTACAATGGTTACTGGAAAGATGTAGGAACACTTGGTTCTTACTGGGAAGCGAATATGGAACTGATCGATCTGATCCCGGAGTTCAACCTGTATGAAGAATACTGGAAGATCTATACCAAGAGTGATGTGCTGGCACCACAGTATATTGCTGCTGACGCGATAGTAGACAAGAGTATCATCGGTGAAGGTACAGAAGTATATGGCGAAGTACACGGATGTGTCATTGGTGCAAATGTTACAATTGGAAAAGGAAGTATCGTGCGTGATTCTATTCTTATGGAAGGTGTGACCATCGGAGAGAATGTTGTGATCGACAAAGCGATCATTGCAGAGGATACTGTGATCGGTGACGGTGCCATCCTTGGTGTTGGCGAGGAGAAACCGAACAAGCTCAAAGAGAGTGTTTATGCATTCGGGCTGGTAACGATCGGAGAAAAATCCGTTATTCCGCCAAATGTAAAAATTGGTAAAAATACAGCGATCGCAGGTATGACCACGCCGGAGGATTATCCGGATGGATTGCTTGACAGCGGGGAATATATTGTTAAGGCAGGTGGCAAACAATGAAAGCATTAGGTATTATTTTAGCAGGTGGTAATAATTACAGAATGAGAGAGCTTTCCGATAAGCGCGCCATTGCTGCAATGCCGGTGGGTGGCGGATACAGAGCTATTGATTTCGCATTGAGCAATATGAGCAATTCTCATATCCAGAGAGTGGCAGTACTGACACAGTACAATTCCCGTTCCTTAAACGAACATTTAAATTCCTCCAAATGGTGGGATTTTGGTAGAAAGCAGGGTGGCCTGTATATTTTTACACCGACGATCACAGCAGACAACGGTAACTGGTACCGCGGTACTGCAGATGCGCTGGCGCAGAATATTGACTTCCTGAAACGCAGCCATGAACCGTATGTTATCGTGGCAGGCGGCGACTGCGTGTACAAACTGGATTATAACAAAGTATTAGATTACCATATTCAGAAAAAGGCAGATATTACCATTGTGTGCAAAGATGTGCCGGCGACAGAAGATGTCAGTCGTTTTGGCGTGGTACAGATGAATGAAGAGTCCAGAATCATTGATTTTGAAGAGAAACCAATGGTGGCTCAGTCTCATACGATTTCTACCGGTATCTATGTGCTGCGCAGAAGACAGCTTATTGAGATGCTGGAGAAAAGCATGGAAGAACATCGGTTTGATTTTGTAACCGATATTCTGATCCGTTACAAAAATCTGAAACAGATTTACGGATATAAACTGGAAAATTACTGGAGTAATATCGCCAGTGTAGAGTCTTATTATCAGACAAACATGGATTTCCTGAAACCGGAGATTCGCAAATATTTCTTCCATCAGGAGCCGTATATTTACTCCAAGGTGGATGACCTTGCTCCGGCAAAATACAATGTGGGAGCAGAAGTCCGCAACAGCCTGATCGCAAGCGGATGTATTATAAACGGAACAGTAGAGAATTCTGTACTGTTCAAACAGGTATTTGTAGGAAAGAACTGCGTAATTAAAAATTCTATTATTTTGAATGATGTTTACATCGGAGACAATACGCATATTGAGAATTGTATTGTGGAGAGCCGTGATACGATTTGCGCAAATACATATTTGTGCGGCGAAGATGAAGTAAAGATTGTGCGTGGACACAATGAACGTTACCTCATGTAGAACGCCGTGTACGGCAGACGGGAGGAGACCGACATTGATGTGACAGCTTGAGAATACGCACCGCCCTGCTGTGGAGAAATACAAAAACACAGGGGAAGAGAAGTATGAATATTACAGATGTGAGAATTCGAAAAGTAGACAAAGAAGGAAAAATGAAGGCTGTCGTATCGATCACGATCGATAATGAATTTGCAGTGCATGACATCAAGATCATTGAAGGTGAAAAAGGTGTATTCATTGCTATGCCAAGCCGGAAGAATGCAGAAGGGGAGTACAGAGATGTAGCACACCCGATCAATTCTGAGACGAGACGACAGATTCAGGAATTGATCATGCAAAAATATCGTGAAGAAATTGCGGAAGCATAAATACTTGTGGTATACTGTTATCCGCAACTGCACAGAAAGGAGAATCCTGCATTGCAGGAGGCTCCTTTTTTAATCGGAGAAAATTGAGATTTTCTCCGATTAAAAAAGAAGCCTGAGAAGATGCGACCAGATGCAAGAGGAAGATATCTGCTAAAGCAGATTGCATCTGGCGCAAAATCAGAGCAAATCCCTAATGAATAAAGAAGGCCGAAAGGCTAAGGAGGATTTTCTCTGATTTTATTTGAGGCATAATCTGATAAAAAAGAAACAGGAGGATGAATAAAAATGTACCTGATCGTAGGACTTGGAAATCCGACCGCAAAATATGCCAAAACCCGACACAACGCAGGGTTTGATGTTATTGATGCGATCGCTGATAAATATGGAATTGAACTGAATCTGCGAAAAGGAAATGCTTTTTGCGGAACCGGGTATATCGAGGGACAGAAAGTAATGCTGGCAAAACCGCAGACATTTATGAACTTAAGTGGTGACAGTGTCAGTGCATTGATAAATTTTTATAAATTAGATCCGACACAGGAACTGATTGTTGTGTTTGACGATATCAGTCTGGCGCCGGGCAATCTGCGGATCCGTAAGAAAGGAAGCGCAGGTGGACATAATGGGATTAAGGATATCATTGCGAAGACCGGAACCGATCAGTTTGAACGGGTAAAAGTCGGTGTCGGCGAGAAACCGGCGGGATGGGATCTGGCAGATCATGTCCTTGGCAGATTTTCACCGGAAGACCGGGAAAAATTTGAGGATGCAGTAAAAGATGCGGTGGATGCAGTCAGTCTGATGGTTCAGGATCGAACCGATGAGGCAATGAATCTGTATAATCGTAAAAAAGAAGCATAACCGAATCATGATTTTTTCTATAAATAAAAGAGGTATGATTTTTCGTAAGAACTTATGAAACGTATCAACAGATAGAAGCAGAAAGGAGTAGCACTGACATGGATGCTTTTGTACGTCCGTTGTATGAATTAAACAGCTTTGAAGAACTGGAACATTTTGCAGAAAAACCGGGAACTGTGATCTCAGCTTCCGGTTGTATGGATGCGCAAAAACCGCATATGATATATGGACTGAACAATGGCAGAGGAACCCGTGTCATTGTTACTTTTAATGAGCAGAAAGCAAGGGAATTGCTGGAGGCATACCGTTATTTTGAACCGAAGGCAGTGTATTTTCCGGCGAAGGATATCCTGTTCTATCAGTCAGATATCCGCGGCAACGCGCTGACGCAGGAGCGGATTCTGGCTTATCGGAGACTGTTTGAAGAAGAAAATGCAACGATCATCACGACTTTTGACGCGTTGATGGATCGTCTGGTGCGCCCGGAGATTCTGCGGGGATTTTTGCTTCGGTTGAAGGCAGAAGATACCCTGGATCTGGAAAAACTGCGGCAGCATCTGGTTGGCATGGGCTATGAGAGCACTTATCAGGTGGATGCGCCGGGACAGTTTGCGGTGCGTGGCGGCATTGTGGATATTTTTGCCCTGACGGAAGAACTTCCCTATCGTATTGAATTGTGGGGAGATGAGATTGATTCGATCCGAACCTTTGATCCGGACAGTCAGCGTTCGGTAGATACGCTGGACGCGATCGTGGTTTATCCGGCAGCAGAGCTGGTGCTGACGAAAGCGCAGCAGGAGGCAGGACTGAAACAGATCACAGCAGAGGGCAAACGTTTATCGGAGCAGTATCGCAAAGAAATGAAAACAGAAGAAGCCCATCGGTTGGAGCAGGCGGTGGAATTACTGCAGGAGCAGGTAGAAGAATTTGGAAGCGTCCGGGCGGCAGAAAGTTACCTGACCTATTTTTATCAGGATACCGTAAGTTTTCTGGAATTTGCGTCCCGCTGTGCTGCCAGATACGATCAGAAGCTATTGATTTTTGTGGACGAACCGGCAAGGTGTCTGGAGAAAGCGACAGCAGTGGAAAAAGAATTTTCTGACAGTATGCAGCAGCGTCTGGAAAAAGGATATATTTTGCCGGGACAGGCGGATATTCTGTATTCCCATGAAGCGGTGATGGCAGAAATGCAGCGGTTGGGCTGTGTGCTGGTATCGGCAATGGAACTGCGGGCACCGGGAGTGACACCGGCGCAGAGCTTTTTCTTTCAGGTACATTCTGTCAATGCATACAACAGCAGTTTTGAACTGCTTTCCAAGGATCTGCACAATTATAAAAAACGCAAGTATCGGGTAATTCTGCTTTGCAGTTCCCGAACAAGGGCAGAGCGTATGGCAGATGATCTGCGTCAGGAAGAATTAAATGCGTTTTTTACGGAAGATACGGATCGTCAGGTGCAGCCGGGCGAAGTTATGGTCATGTATGGCAAGTTAAAAAGGGGTTTTGAATATCCGGATATTAAATTTGTTGTGCTGACGGAGACCGATATTTTCGGTGCAGAGAAGAAAAAACGTAAAAAGAAAAAAATATATGAAGGGGAGCGGATTCAGAGTTTTTCTGAGCTGAAACCGGGGGATTATGTTGTACACGAAAATCATGGCCTTGGTATTTTCCGTGGAATTGAGAAAATCGAGGTCGATAAGACCATGCGTGATTACATGAAGATCGAGTACGACAAAGGTGGCAACCTGTATGTGCTGGCAACGCAGCTGGATCTGATCCAAAAATATGCGGGTTCCGATGCGAAAAAACCTAAGCTGAACCGTCTGGGGGGGCAGGAATGGACGAAAACCCGCCACCGGGTGCAGACATCAGTCCGCCAGATCGCACAGGAACTGGTAGAATTGTATGCGGTACGTCAGAACAAGGAAGGTTTTGAATACGGACCGGATACCGTATGGCAGCGGGAATTTGAAGAAATGTTTCCATATGAGGAGACCGACGACCAGCGGCTTGCCATTGAAGCGACAAAAGCAGATATGGAGAGCAAGAAGATTATGGATCGTCTGATCTGCGGCGATGTCGGCTTTGGAAAGACTGAGGTGGCAATCCGTGCGGCGTTTAAAGCGGTGCAGGAGAATAAACAGGTTATTTATCTGGTGCCGACCACGATTCTGGCGCAGCAGCATTACAATACATTTGCACAACGTATGAAGGATTTCCCAATCAATGTGGAATTGCTCTGTCGTTTCCGGACACCAAAGCAGCAGAAGGCAGCGATTGAAGGTCTGAGAAAAGGAACGGTGGATATTGTGATCGGGACCCATCGTGTTCTTTCCAAAGATGTGGTCTGCAAGGATCTGGGACTGCTGATCATTGACGAGGAACAGCGTTTTGGTGTCGGTCATAAGGAAAAAATCAAACAGATAAAAAAGGACGTAGATGTACTGACGCTGACGGCGACCCCGATTCCGCGAACCCTGCATATGAGCCTGATCGGAATCCGGGATATGAGTGTGCTGGAGGACCCGCCCCATGACCGTATGCCGATTCAGACTTATGTCATGGAGTACGATGAGGAGATGGTCCGGGAGGCTATCGAGCGTGAGATGGCGCGGGATGGTCAGGTGTATTATGTATACAATCGTGTTGACCAGATTGCAGAGGTGGCAGCAAAGATTTCCGAGCTGGTGCCGGATGCGGAGGTTGCCTACGCTCACGGACAGATGAGCGAGCGGGAGCTGGAACGCGTCATGTATGGCTTTATCAATGGGGAAGTGGATGTGCTTGTATCCACAACCATCATTGAGACTGGTCTGGATATTGGAAATGTCAATACAATGATCATTCACGATGCGGATAACTTAGGACTTTCCCAGTTGTATCAGTTACGCGGACGAATCGGACGTTCCAACCGGACGGCGTATGCATTTTTGATGTACCGCAGAAACAAAATGTTGAAAGAAGTGGCAGAGAAACGTCTGTCCGCCATCCGGGAGTTTTCAGATCTGGGAAGTGGTTTCAAGATCGCCATGAAAGATCTGGAGATACGAGGCGCCGGAAACCTGTTGGGCGAGCAACAGCATGGTCATATGGAAGCGGTCGGTTATGATCTGTACTGCAAAATGCTGAACGAAGCGGTAAAAAGTGCAAAAGGTGAAGCAGTGGAGGAGTCCTTCGATACGTCCATCGATATCGAACTGGATGCGTATATTCCGAATGGCTATATCGCGAATGAGTATCAGAAACTGGATATTTACAAGCGGATTGCGGCTATCGAAAACGAAGAAGAAAAAGACGAGATGTTAGATGAACTGATCGACCGTTTCGGAGAACCGCCGCGGTCGGTACAGAATCTGCTGACCGTTGCACAGATCAAAGCAGACGCACACCGCGTTTACCTGGTGGAGATCAAGGAAAATGCGGCAGGAATCACATTCCGCATGTTTGAACGGGCGAAATTAAATGTGGCAAATCTTCCATTGATGTTAGATAAAAATAAGCCACTGCTGTCATTTATCCCGGACAAAAAAGAACCCTGTCTGTATTATCGGAAGCAGAAAAACAGTCCGGATGGACTGACGGTGATCCAAACTGTGCTGAGTGATTGTGCAGAGCTGTTATTGGAGAAAAATGAAACGTAAGCTGGATTTCATTGGTATACAGTTACAGTTCACACGCGCCATTCGCAAAACGTCTTCTCTGGCTTGTCCGTAGCATTGCTACTGTTTTTGCTCATAAAAAGGCACTCCCTTCATCACTATGTATCCAGGTAATTCCTCATGCAAGCATGATCATTACCTGAATATATGTGATGAGTGAACTTAGAAGATAAAAAATCTTGCAGTGGCGTGGATTCTGGGTTATACTAGGACAGATATAGAACAGATAATAGATGAAAAGAATTCACGTTACAATGATAATGAGTGCAAGTGAGTCGACATACTGGTATGATTGATGAACGATAAATTGGATCATGTGCCGAATTTGCACATGATATATTGATAGTTGGAGGAAACTATGAAGTTTAAGAAATTTGCAGCAGTTATTTTAATGAGTGTCATGATCGGATCCATGTCATTAAGTGGCTGTGGAATTAATAAAAATGCAACCGCTGTCACCATGACAGGGGATGCCATTGATACAATTGAAGTGGATATGGGATATGCAAATTTTGCAGCACGTATCCAGCAGGCATCTTATGACGGTATCTTTGCTTCTTATTATGGAGAGGATTACTGGACGAATGAGTCTTATGCAAAGAATGGAAAGAATATGCAGGATTCTATCAAGGACAGTGTTATGGAGAACATTGAGACACAGTGTCTGTTAGAAGCGCATATGGATGATTATGGAGTAGAGATTACGGACGATGAGAAGGCAGCAATGAAAGAAGCTGCTGAGAAATTTATGTCCGATAATACAAAATCTGCACTGAAAGAAGTCGGTGCTACAGAGGAGTATGTAGAGCGTTATCTGTATTTACAGACTGTACAGCAGAAAATGAGCACAGTGATCCGCGCAACAGCAGATACCGAAGTATCTGATGAAGAAGCTGCACAGAGAACCTTCAGTTATGTAAAAATCAGTTTGACAACTTACACGGATGACAGTGGAAATCAGCAGACTTATACCGATGATCAGGTAACCGTTGTGAAAAAAGATGCTTATGATGCAGCAGAGAAAGCAAAGACAGATTTTGATGGAACTGCTTCTGATTATGGTTATACGGTACAGACTTATTCCTATGGAAGTGATGAAAAGAGTGAGTCCGATGGTGGTTTCTGTGATGCAGTAATTACAGCTGCCAACAGTATGAAAGCGGGCGATGTATCTGATCTGATCGAGGGAACAGACTGCTATTACATCATCCGTCTGGACAGCGAATTTGACGCAGATGCTACGGAGAAGAAGAAACAGAGTATCGTATCCGATCGTCAGGATGAGGCTTACAACAATGTTGTAGAGAGCTATAAGAAAGATATTGATATTAATGTAAATGATAAAGAGTGGTCAAAAGTTGCTTTTGACAATCTGTTTACCACACCGTCTGCTTCCGACAGCAGCAGTGCAACAGCAGAGTAGAACGAGGAAAAATGCAAAGCGGACAGGATAGTCCGCTTTGTTTTACGCATGAGAAAGTATAAGTTGAGAGATGAACAGAGATAATATTATTTTGATCGGTATGCCGGGTGTTGGAAAAAGTACCATTGGTGTCGTACTGGCAAAAGTTCTTGGATATCAGTTTGTGGATGCAGATCTGCTGATCCAGGAAGCGGAAGGAAAATTGTTAAGTGAGCTTATCGAGGAAAATGGTACCGATGGCTTTATAGAAATAGAGAACAGAGTAAATAGTCAGATTCAGACACATCGTAGTGTCATCGCTACCGGTGGAAGTGTGATATATGGAAAAGAAGCGATGGAACATCTGAAATCTATCGGAACTGTAGTATATCTGAAGCAGAATCTGCGTGTGCTTCAGCGACGTCTGCGTAATCTCAAGGGACGTGGTGTCGTCTTAAAAGAGGGACAGACCTTAGCTGATCTTTATAAAGAAAGAACTGTTCTGTATGAAAAGTATGCTGATATCACCGTTGATCAGTATAAACAGACGATTCAGCAGACATTGAAAGCGGTTCAGGAAGCATTGAAGGAAAATTAGGAACCGCGACGGTGGTATTTGAATAAAATAAAGCAAAGATTCTTTTATATACCTATGGGGTATGTTATAATAGAATCAGTTTACTAATTAAATATGAATGAAATGAAAAAACTTGACAAATTTTTAGAGATATAGTTATAATAGCGTGTTTAAATTTAGAAACATAGAGGTGCAAAATGGATCAATATGTAATTAAAGGAGGCAGTCCGTTAGTCGGTGAAGTGGCAATCGGTGGTGCGAAGAATGCAGCACTGGCGATTCTTGCGGCAGCAGTCATGACGGATGAGACCGTTACAATAGATAATTTACCAAATGTCCGTGATATCAATGTTATGCTTCAGGCAATCGAGAACATTGGTGCAACTGTGGAGCGTGTTGATATCCACACCGTAAAGATCAACGGATCAACCATTCACGATACCAGCGTGGATAATGAATACATCAGAAAAATTCGTGCGTCCTACTATCTGTTAGGCGCATTACTTGGCAAATACAAAGATGCAGAAGTTGCCCTTCCGGGTGGCTGTGATATTGGAAGCAGACCGATCGACCTGCATCTGAAAGGCTTCCGTGCCATGGGCGCAGAAGTGGATATCCGCCGTGGACTGGTTGCGGCAAAGGCAGAGAACCTTTGCGGCACACATATTTATATGGACAAAGTTTCCGTTGGAGCTACCATCAATATTATGATGGCAGCAGCTATGGCAGAGGGCAAGACCACTATCGAAAATGCAGCAAAAGAGCCGCATGTCGTTGACGTGGCAAACTTCTTAAATCGTATGGGAGCAAATATCCGTGGCGCCGGAACAGACGTGATCCGTATTTCCGGTGTAGAGAAACTGCACAAGACGGAATATTCAATCATTCCGGATCAGATCGAGGCAGGTACATTTATGTTCGCGGCAGCAGCGACACACGGTGATGTTACGGTAAAAAATGTTATTCCGAAGCATCTGGAGGCGACCAGTGCAAAACTGATCGAGGTTGGATGCGAGATTCAGGAATTTGACGATGCAGTTCGTGTTATTGCAAACAAACCGTTACATCATACGCAGGTGACCACATTACCGTATCCGGGATTCCCGACAGATATGCAGCCACAGATGGGTGTTGTGCTGGCACTTTCCGAGGGAACAAGTACGATCACTGAGAGTATTTTCGAGAATCGCTTCAAATATGTAGATGAACTTGAAAAAATGGGCGCCAACATTAAGGTGGAAGGCAACATTGCGATTATCAATGGAGTAGAGCGTTACACAGGTGCAAGAGTCAGCGCACCGGATCTTCGTGCAGGTGCGGCACTGGTGATCGCAGGACTGGCAGCAGACGGTATTACTATCGTAGATGACATCTACTACATCGAGCGTGGATACGAAGCATTCGATGAGAAATTCAGAGGCATCGGAGGAATGATGCAGAAGGTAAGTTCTGAGAAAGAGATTCAGCAGTTCAGACTGAAACTCTAGCAGGCAACACATCGTGATTCTGGGAAGATATGCGGGTTTATGCTGAACAGAGTCATGTGGGAAATCATGCCGGTGTTCAGCTTGAAGAAAGTTTGGAACAGGCATCGATAAAATTTTAACAGGAAGCGGGCAGACTTATGACATCTGCCCGCATTTTTTGCCTTTTTTGTTATTTGTTCAACATTTTCGGGGAAATCTGTTGGTTGACTTTTCCTATCTTGGAAGGTATGATACATAAAGTATGACTGCAATAAACGTGAACTGTGGAAGTTCACATGTTTCAAATTAGATTAGAATGAGAGAAAAGAACGGAGGATAATTATGGAAAAATTATTATTTACTTCTGAGTCAGTTACAGAGGGACATCCGGATAAAGTCTGCGATGCCGTATCTGATGCAATTCTGGATGCCTGCATGGCACAGGATCCGATGAGCCGTGTTGCCTGCGAGACAGCTGCTTGTACAGGTTTCGTATTAGTAACAGGTGAGATTACTACAAAAGCACAGCTCGATATCCCGTCTATCGTTCGTCAGACTGTAAACGAGATTGGTTACAATGATGCAAAGACAGGTTTCGATGGAAATACATGTGCAGTTATGGTTGCTTTGGATCAGCAGTCCGCTGATATCGCTATGGGTGTTGATAAAGCACTTGAGGCAAAAGAGGGAGCTCTGACAGATGATCTTGATACAGGTGCCGGTGATCAGGGTATGATGTTCGGTTACGCTACAAACGAGACACCGGAATTAATGCCGTACCCAATCTCCCTTGCACACAAAATGGCTCTTCAGCTTACAAAAGTTCGTAAAGATGGTACATTAAGCTACTTAAGACCAGACGGAAAAACTCAGGTTTCCGTAGAGTATGATGAGAACGGCGCTCCTAAGAGATTAGAGGCTGTAGTTCTTTCTACACAGCATGATGATGATGTTACTCAGGAGCAGATCCATGAGGATATCAAAAAATACGTATTTGATCCGATCCTTCCGACAGAGCTGATCGATGATGAGACAAAATTCTTCATCAACCCGACAGGACGTTTCGTAATCGGTGGACCTCACGGTGATGCAGGTCTGACAGGACGTAAGATCATCGTTGATACTTACGGTGGAATGGCTCGTCACGGCGGCGGAGCTTTCTCCGGAAAAGACTGCACAAAAGTAGACCGTTCTGCAGCTTATGCAGCACGTTACGTTGCAAAGAACATCGTTGCAGCAGGTCTGGCTGACAAATGCGAGATCCAGCTTTCTTATGCAATCGGTGTAGCACAGCCGACTTCTATCATGGTAGATACATTCGGAACAGGAAAACTTTCTGATGAGAAACTGGTTGAGATCGTTCGTGAGAATTTCGATCTTCGTCCGGCTGGAATCATCAAAATGCTTGACTTAAGAAGACCAATCTACAAAGCAACAGCTGCTTATGGACATTTCGGACGTACAGACGTAGATCTTCCTTGGGAAGCAACAGATAAAGTTGACGTATTAAAAAAATATCTGTAATATTAAAAACAGTTACATAAAGTGCGTGAAAAACGTCGGATATTTGATAAAAATATCCGGCGTTTTTTTGTGGTACTATCGATGATTCCATACGAGAGAGTGTGTGATAGCATACTTTCTTACCTTGCCTGGCGTGGAGTAATGCCATATTTGTCTTTGAACTTCCGATTGAAATAAGAAGCATTTTCAAAACCGGATTTCTGTGCAATCTCCAGAATGGACAGATTTGTTGAAACCAGCAGGTTTCTGGCATGTGCCAGCCGGACATCATTCAGATAATGGATATAGCTGATGCCCATATGTGTCTTAAAAAATTTCATGAAGTGTGATTCACTGAAATAGCAGGCAGAGGCAATCTGGCAAATGGAAATAGATTCTTCCAAGTGTTCATTTGTGAAAGTGATGATGAATTTTAACTTGTCCAGTGAGCGTTGCTGTATGTTGGATAATTCTTTTTTATCGTCCAGAGAAAGAAGCTGGAACATGAAAAGAAACAGAGAGCCTTTGAGAGCAAGTTGATATCCGGCAGGTTTTTTACTGCATAATTGATCCATTGTCTGGATCAGATCATGAATTTTCGGGTAGTAGGACAGACGTGGGTGAATGTGGACGACTGTGTGAATTTGCCCAGAGAACAATGGATACAGAAAGTTTTCAAAACAGACGTCGTGGTTATCGGAGGAAAGTAATTCCGGACGAAAAATGATATTTTCATATTCCATTTTCTGACCTGAAATTTCCCTGATAGCATGCAAGTGTTCCGGAAGAACAATAATGATATCTCCGGCTGTGACGTGGTAGTGCGTCAGGTCTACAAGAACTGTGCCAGATCCCTTCTGAATGACGATAAGTTCTGCTTCTTCATGCCAGTGAACAGGTACTTCCGTAAAATCATCCGGTATAGTGCACAGATAAGTGTTATAAGGAAACTGATCTTCCGTATGACGTTTTTTTTCGTGGTATTGTTCTGGTTTTGGTTGTTTCATGCTGGACTCCTTTCTGTTTTTGATAGAATTGTACTATAAAAGAATATTATGCTGCAAGAAAAAAATAACAATGCCGTATAAAATATAAGCAGAAACACACGAACAGTAAAAAGTATGATACAATGAATCAAACGGTTCCTGCGTATCAGATTCTTTTGAGAGCACAGACTTTGAGGTCGGGAAGGAATTTTATTATGAAGCTGGAAATGTTAGTATCGGAAAAATTAGGAAAAGCAATTTCAGAAAGCAGTAATCAGGAGATTTACCAGGCACTGATGGCTGTTGTGCAGGATATGGCAGAGCAGAAGGAATCTAATGCAGGGAAAAAGAAAGTATATTATGTATCTGCAGAGTTTTTGATCGGAAAACTTTTGTCTAATAATATGATCAATCTCGGAATATATGAGGATGTCCGCAAAATGCTTGCTGCAAATGGAAAAGATATCTGTGAAATTGAGGAAATCGAGGCAGAACCATCTCTTGGAAACGGAGGGCTTGGCCGACTGGCAGCCTGTTTTTTGGATTCGATTGCAACACTTGGTTACAATGGAGCCGGTATTGGACTGAATTATCATCTTGGATTATTTCAGCAGAAATTTGCGGATCATATGCAGAAAGAAACAAAAAATCCGTGGATGGATCGAAGTGGCTGGTTAAAACGTACGGATGTCAGTTTCCCGGTGTCTTTTGGTAATATGACATTACAGTCTGTCATGTACGAAATTCTGGTAACCGGATATGGTAACCGCACCAATAAATTACAACTTTTTGATATAGATTCTGTGGATGAGAGCATTGTAGAGGATGGGATTTCTTTCGATAAAAAAGAAATTGCCAAAAATCTGACATTATTCCTTTATCCGGATGACAGTGATGAAGATGGTCGCAAGCTTCGTATTTATCAGCAGTATTTTATGGTAAGTAATGGCGCACAGCTGATTTTAAAAGAATGTGAAGCACGGGGATGTAACCTCTATGATTTGCCGGATTATGCAGTCATCCAGATCAATGATACACATCCGACGATGATCATCCCGGAGCTGATCCGTTTATTAATTGCCCGGGGACTTTCTGTGGATGAGGCAATTGATGTGGTAAGCCGCACCTGTGCATATACCAATCATACAATTTTGGCGGAAGCATTGGAAAAATGGCCACTGGATTATCTGCAGGAAATCGTACCACAGCTGGTGCCAATTATTGAAATTTTAGATGATAAAGTACGACGAAAATATGCGGATGAAAGTGTGGCTGTCATTGACCGTAACGATGTGGTTCATATGGCGCACATTGATATCCATTACGGATTCAGCGTAAATGGCGTTGCAGCCTTGCATACAGAAATCCTGAAAAAGACAGAACTTCATAATTTTTATCAGCTTTACCCGGAGAAATTTAACAACAAGACAAACGGAATTACGTTTCGCCGCTGGCTGCTTCATTGCAATCCGATGCTTGCAGATCAGATCACGGAGTGGATTGGTGATGGATACAAAAAAGATGCAACAGAGTTGAAGAAGCTGGAGAAGTTTGTAGAGGATGAACAGTCACTGCAGAATCTTCTGCAGATAAAAAAAGAAAACAAACATCAACTGGCAGAGTATCTGAAACGGACACAGGGCATAGAACTGAATGAAGATTCTGTGTTTGACATTCAGATCAAACGGCTTCATGAGTATAAACGACAGCAGATGAACGCATTGTATGTGATTTATAAATATCTGGAAATAAAAAGCGGAAAATTACCAAAGACTCCGATCACGGTGATTTTTGGCGCAAAAGCAGCACCGGCTTATGTGATCGCCAAAGATATCATTCATCTGATCCTCTGCCTGCAGGAACTGATCAATCATGATCCGGAAGTAAGTCCATATCTGAATGTGGTCATGGTAGAAAATTATAACGTTACATTAGCAGAAAAACTAATCCCGGCATGTGATATTTCAGAACAGATTTCACTTGCATCCAAAGAGGCAAGCGGAACCGGAAACATGAAATTTATGCTGAACGGAGCAGTGACACTTGGAACAGAAGATGGTGCAAATGTAGAAATCCATCAGTTTGTCGGAGATGACAATATCTATATCTTTGGTGCAAAGAGTGATGAAGTAATTGCACATTATGAAAAAAGTGATTACAGACCATCCGATTATTATACAAAAAATCCGTTGATCCAAAAGGCTGTGGAATTTATTACAGATCCACAGATGATGGAAATTGGAAAGAAAGAAAATTTAGAGCGTTTAAGCAGTGAACTGAAAAATAAAGACTGGTTTATGACATTCCTGGATTTGGAAGATTATATCCGAACAAAAGAACGGGCACTGGAAGATTATACAGACCGCAAAACATGGGCAAAGAAAATGCTGGTGAATATCAGTAATGCAGGGTTCTTTTCTTCTGACCGTACCATCCGGGAATACAATCAGGATATATGGGAATTGGGGGAGTAATGTATGCTGACAATTCTGGTAGTAGATGATGAAAAACTGGAGCGAAAGGGAATTCGTTTTCTGCTGAACCGGCGCAGTGAAGAGATGGAAATTTTGGAGGCCGCCAACGGAAAGGCGGCCTGCGAAATTTTGCAGAATCGGACAGTTGATATTATGCTGACAGATATAAAAATGCCATTTATGGATGGTATTGAGCTGGTTTCTGTGGCTCACAAATTACAGCCAGATCTGGAAATGGTAATTTTTTCTGGATATGGTGAGTTTGAATATGCGAAAAAGGCAATGGCTTCCGGCGTTTCAAACTATGTGCTGAAGCCGGTGGATCCTGCCGAGTTCGAAAACACGCTGAATCATCTGGTGGAGAAAATTACTGAGCGGAGAAATGAAGCACAGCGCAGTCAGTGGAATCAGGATTCTCTGGAAAATTATTTTCTTTTCAGATACCTTTGTCAGGGAAATGACGATCTGTTAAATAAAATCAGTGGAAAGATCAATATTGACCGTTGGAATCAGATCAGAGGTTTGTTTTTAATTGAGAGTGAAGACAACTTTTTTGAAGAATCAGAAGAAGTTTTTATTCAAAAACTGGCAGAATATAGCAAACAGAAATTATCTTTTTTAAATCTGGCACAGAATCAGGAACTCTGTGTCCTTTTTGGCGTATGTGAACAGAAAGTTTTTGCAACAGATTTAGCTGAATGGATGAATCATACGTTTGGAAATCGTTTTTATGTGGCAGTCGGTCAGCCGGTTACGGATCGAAGTGAACTTCCGGAACGTTTTCAGATGCTTGAAAGTCTGATAGAAAATAAATTTTATCAGAAGGAAACAAGAGTATTTTTACCGGATCATGTAGCAGAAGATACCGGGAGTGAGCAGTTCCTGGATGAAACGATTAGCCGGATGATCGAAAATATCCGAATGGATGATATGACTCATCTGTGGGAACATTTTCGTATTTTGAAAAATGGTATGGGAGAGCTGAGCAGCTATTCGCAGATTTATACGAGATTTTTGTTTTCCAATCTGGTAAAAGAATTTTTTACGCATCAGCATCAGGACAGAAAAAAACTGGAAACAGCGGTTCAGAAGGTATACGAAATGCAGTCTGTCCAGGAAGTGATAAGTCTTGTAGAAACACTCATTCAGAGTATGGAAGAACGTCTGGCAGCCAACAATGATGGTGCCAGAAATGAAGTTGCACAGGCAAAAAGTTATATTTATGAACATTACAGTGAGGATATCAGTGTGGAAAAATTATCCGAACTGGTGTATTTGTCACCGGGATATTTCAGTTATATATTTAAGAAAGAAACCGGAGATACGGTCAGCCGTTTTATTCGGAATTACCGGATGGAGCAGGCAAAAAAACTGCTTTCCGATACATCTATGAAGATTGTACAGATATGTAAAGAAACTGGTTTTTCAAATGTATCTTATTTTTGTAAAAATTTCCGTGAGTATTGTGGATGTAGTCCGGAACAGTATCGAAAGGGTGGAATGACAGATGCACAGACTGAAACAGTTCTTTCATAAACTATCTATTCGAAAAAAGATGCTGACAATTCTGTGTCTGGTCGGTATGCTTCCGGTTATGATACTGGGTATTTCACTTGGAATTAATTCCTATCGCACAGTGCTGAAATACAGGGAAAAAGATATGACGAATACACTGCAGCAGGCCTGTGGGATTGTAGATTATCAGATGTATACCTGCCAGCAGATGATGAATTATTTCGTATATAACCAAGATGTTATCAATTTCCTGGAGTGCGATCCGACAAAGAAGACACAGCGTTATGAACTGTATCAGGAAGTATCAAATACCATCGGTGCGTTGAAGTATCAGAATCTGATCATGGAATCTGTTACAATCTACTCCGAGAGCATTCAGCAGTCTTTCGGAAATGAAGCGCATCCACTGGAGGATCTGTACAAAGAGTCCTGGTATCGAGATGAAATCAGGGATAAGGAATGGGTATTTGATGAAAGTACATTAGACCTGATTTCGATATACAAAATTCCAAGTTATTCCGGAATTGAAAGTTATGTGGCAGTTCGCACAGATATTCCGACATTATTTGAATCATTAAACCAGCTTGCAGTGGATCAATATGGTGTTCATGTGCAGACACAGAACGATGAAATATGGAATTTTTCCGGGAAAAAATGTACAGATAAAAATGGAATATATGCAAGTTTTAGAGAGAATAAAAAGGATTATTTATGGGTGCATCAGGATCTGAATCAGATGGATGCGACAGTTACTTATTTTCAAAAGAAATCCAACTTAAGTCCGTTTTCCGGAAGAGCGTTTCTTATGATCGCAGTGCAGGTAGGAGCCTGTCTGATCTGTATTATTCTGCTGGGAAGAAGATTTGCAAAATATATGTCCAGACCATTAGAAGAACTGACAGAAGAAATCCAGTCTATGGATGAAACGAACATTCAGGTAACAGTTCACAGTAACCGCGAAGACGAGATGGGAATCCTGATCAACAGTTATGATCATATGATGCGGCGGATCCAGGAACTGATCAGGGAAAATTATGAAACTCAGATTGCCCGGAAAGAATTTGAAATGAAAGCACTGCAGGCTCAGATCAATCCGCATTTCCTGTATAATTCTCTGTCGATGATCAACTGGAAAGCAATTGAGGCCGGCGAAGAGGAAATCAGTCAGGTGACGCTTGCACTTTCTGCATTTTACCGGACAACTTTAAATAAAGGAAGAACCTGGATCAGCCTGCGTCTGGCACTTCAAAATATTCAGGCTTATGTACAGCTGCAACTTTGGATGCATGATAATGACTTTAAAGTGCATTATGATGTAGATGAAAAATTGTTGGATTATGAACTTCCTTCACTTATTTTTCAGCCATTTGTAGAAAATGCATTAGAGCATGGTCTTGATATTAAGGAGGATCCGGATCACCAGATCTGGTTCCGTATCTGGGAGGAGACAGAAAGCGGTGTGATTTATGTCAGCATTCGCGACAATGGTGTTGGGATGGATGCAGATACCCTGGCACATGTTCTGGAATATCATGCTTTGGGATATGGTGTCAAAAACGTAAACGACAGAATGAAACTGAGTTTCGGGGAAGCTTATACCGTTCACATCGAAAGCGAACTGGGAAACGGTACGGAGGTGTTACTGCATTTTCCAAAGGTGCAGAGGGGAGAGTGCAATGAGTCATAGCAAAAGAGGGGCACAGGCTATCGTTATGGGAATCATATGTGTATTTCTAGGTATGGTGTCATTTGAAATTAACCGTGATGTGGCAGAACGGGAAGCGGATGAAAAGGCAGCCATCTCCTGGGAGAAAGCGGAGAAATCACCGCTGATACCCTATCCGGAGACAGTGACCTATACACTGGCAAAAATGACTGCTTCCGGTAATTCAGGTATGCCGGATGGCGATACTTATGAGGATAATGCTTATACACGATATTTGAAAAAAACACTTAATGTACAAAATGAAGACGTCATGGAAGTGTCAGAGGATGAAAATTATTATCTGTATATCCAGCGGATGATTGCTGAAAATACTCTGCCGGATGTGATGCTGGTGTCTGGTCCGGAGGATGTAGAGAAACTGGCAGAGTATGGCATGATTGAAGATTTATCAGATGCCTATCAGGAGGCAACTTCCAGTATGATCAAATCCATGTACAGCAGTTATGGAAAAGAATTACTGGAATCTGTGACCATTGATGGAAAAATGATGGCACTTCCTTCCACGCAGGTTTATTATGGCTGTAATCTGTTCTGGGTGAGGGAAGACTGGCGGAAAGAACTGGGACTTCCGGAACCTTCGACGCTTGCTGATGTGGAGCAGATTATCCAGGCATTCCGGGAAAATGATCCGGGAGAAAATGGAAATATCGGATTGCCATGTATGGCAACATTGTATGGGGACGGTTCTTCGAATTTCTCTGTGGATCCTGTTTTTTCCGTATTTCATGCCTATCCGGGGATATGGCTGCAGGATAGTGATGACGGTTATGTCTATGGATCATTAACGGAAGAGACCAGGCAGGCACTGGAATATCTTCATGGATGGTATGAAAATGGTATTCTGGATCAGGATTATATGATGCGGACACCGGGAGAAATCGGAGAACTGATACGTGATAACCGCTGTGGAGCTTTTTTTGGCTGGTGGTGGGCACCGAATAATCCGCTGATAGAAGCGGTGGAGGCAAATCCGGGGGCGGAGTGGAAACCATATGTGATCGCTGATGAGTATGGAGAAGTTCATTCTTACATATATGGAAAAACATCTCCCTGTATCGTGGTGCGAAAAGGATATGAGCATCCGGAGATCGTCATGAAGATTATGACAGCACTTTTTGACAATGCGCGATACCGTCACGATGGGAGCGAAGAAATTGACCTGTACCAGAAACGTGGGGTTGATACCACGGCACGTCCGCTTGTGGCAAACTGTGATTTCAGCAATGCTGTGTTTACAACAACAGATCATATCTGGCTGGCTTTGCATTATCCGCGACAGACAGATTCCATGAATTCTCTGGAATCGGCTTATTATGACAGTTGCCGCAGATTCCTTGATGGAGACAGAGATCCTGTTTACTGGGCTGCCTATGCTTCACGGATTCAGGCAGTACGGCTGATTGAAGAGGCGGATGTGTCTTATGTTAATGAAGACTATGTACCGTATTCACATCGGGAGTTACCGCAGGATATGACAGATATGGAGACACTGGCTTTTATGAAGATCATTACAGGAGAAGAACCAATATCCTATTTTGATTTTTTTACAGAATCGTGGAAAAAGAACATGATTCTTGAAAATCTTTTGTATTAAATATGACTCTTTTTCTATAAAATTATAAGTATCAAAGAGGTATGCACTTGATACGATAATGAAAAGGAAAGAGGGTATTTTTTATGAAAATGAAAAAATTTTTGGCAGTGTGTCTGTCCGCATTGACAGTAACCGGTATGTTAGCAGGCTGCGGTGGAGCGAAAGGTGGAGATACGTCTTCCGCAGGAGCTGAGAAAAAAGGAAGCAGTGCAGAAGGATCTGTATATTACCTGAATTTCAAACCGGAGATTGCAGATCAGTGGGAAGAAGTTGCAGCAAAATATACTAAGGAGACAGGTGTTCCGGTAAAAGTAAAGACAGCAGCATCCAATCAGTATGAGCAGACATTGAAATCAGAGATGGCTAAAAGTGATGCTCCTACTTTATTCCAGATCAACGGACCGGTTGGATATCAGTCCTGGAAAGAGTATTGTGCAGATCTGAAGGATACCGATTTTTACAATATGCTGGTAGATAAAGATCTCGCAATCACAGAAGGTGATGGTGTATACGGCATTCCGTTTGCAGAAGAAGGATACGGAATTATCTATAACAAAGAAATCATGGATAAGTATTTTGCTCTTCCGGGCGCAAAAGCGACATCCATGGATGACATCAAAAACTTTGATACATTAAAGGCAGTTGTAGAAGATATGACAGCGCACAAAGATGATCTTGGCATTGATGGTGTATTTGCTTCCACATCCTTTGCACCAGGTGAAGACTGGAGATGGCAGACACATCTGATGAATCTTCCAATTTACTATGAGTACAAAGATGCAGATGTAAAAGATGAGGACGAGATTTCTTTCAAATATAATGAGAACTTTAAAAATATTTTTGACCTGTATCTGAACAACTCCACGGTTGAGCCTACAATGGTTGGTTCCAAGACAGTAGATGATTCTATGTCAGAGTTTGCATTAGGAAAAGCTGCTATGGTTCAGAATGGTAACTGGGCATGGTCTCAGATCAGCAAAGTAAGTGGTAACGTAGTAAAAGAAGAAAACGTGAAATTTATGCCGATTTATACAGGCGTAGAAGGCGAAGAGACACAGGGACTGTGCATCGGTACAGAAAACTACATGTGTGTAAACAGCAATGCATCTGAGGCAGATCAGAAAGCATCCCTGGATTTCCTGAAATGGGTGTTCAGTTCTGATGAAGGAAAAGAGATGGTAACAAATGATCTTCAGTTTATCACACCGTTCAGCACATTTGGCGATGATGAGATTTCTTCTGACCCGTTAGCACAGGAAGTAGTAAGATACATGAAAGATGATTCCCTTACAACTGTACCGTGGAACTTTACAACATTCCCAAGCCAGACATTCAAAGATGATTATGGCGCATCTCTTCTTGAGTATGCAAATGGCAATAAAGAATGGGATGCTGTAGTATCAGATACAGTAGATGAGTGGGCATCTGAGAAAGAAGCAACAACGCTCCACTTTTATGCTCATATCGGGGCGGGTCATTAAGCCATAAAACCACTCCTGTGCAAGCACATCGTGGTTTCAGGCTTTTGACCCTGGCATCATTAGATAGAATTCTCAGGGGACAGGAGGCGGTCATCGGCCGCCTCCTCTTCTGTTTTATGAAGAAAACATTTGTATCCGTAGGGAGGGAGATTTATGCAAAAGACATATAAAAAATATTTTGCTCTTTTTGTATTACCTACATTGATTGCATTTACCCTGTTTTTCATCATTCCATTTATTATGGGAATCGTGCTTTCATTCTGTAAATTTACGACAGTTACAAATGCACACTGGGTTGGAATTGCAAATTATGTAAAGGCATTTTCGAACAAAGATTTTATTAATGCACTGTTATTTACCGTGAAATTTACGGTTGTATCTGTAATTACAATTAATGTAATTTCCTTTGCTCTGGCATATGGACTGACACGGGGATTAAAAGGAACCAATATTTTTCGAACCATTTTCTTTATGCCAAACCTTATCGGAGGAATTGTACTTGGCTATATCTGGCAATTACTGATCAACGGCGTGCTGGCACATTTTAATGTAACGATCACAGCAGACCCGAAATATGGTTTCTGGGGCATGGTCATTCTGACAAACTGGCAGTTGATCGGATATATGATGATCATTTACATTGCCGGTATTCAAAATATACCGACAGAATTGATTGAGGCAGCTGAAATTGATGGTGCCAATAAATTCCAGACATTGTACAAGATTATTATTCCGATGACAATGCCATCTGTTACCATCTGTCTGTTCCTGACACTTACGAACTGCTTTAAACTGTTCGATCAGAACCTGGCATTAACAGCAGGCGGACCGGCAAAGAAAACCGCAATGCTGGCATACGATATTTATACGACATTCTACAACAGGAACGGCTGGGAAGGTGTCGGTCAGGCAAAAGCGGTTATTTTCTTTATTATCGTAGCAGCAATCTCACTGACACAGTTATACTTCACAAGACGTAAGGAGGTTGAGAACTAATGCTGAAAAAGAGAAAACAAAACAAAAATGAGATCATTGAAAATCCGGCAGTATCAAAAGGTACCGGTATTGTGATCACGATTGTGATGACACTTTTAGCTGTGGCTTTTCTGTTCCCGATTTTCCTTGTATTGATGAATTCTTTAAAAAACAAACTTTATATCAGTGATGCACCGTTCGCATTGCCAAATTCGGATACTTTTTCCGGAATGTACAATTATGTGAATGGTATTCAGAAAACAGGACTGCTGGTAGCAGCCGGAAGATCTGCTTTTATTACCATCTGCTCTGTAATCGTGATCGTGCTTTTGACTTCCATGGCTGCATGGTGGATTACAAGAGTTACATGCAAATTATCCACAGTATTGTATTATCTGTTTGTATTTGCAATGATCGTTCCATTCCAGATGGTTATGTTTACACTGTCTAAAGTGACAGATTTTCTTCACCTTGGCAATATGTTTGGTATCATACCGGTTTACCTGGGATTTGGTGCCGGGTTGTCGCTGTTTATGTTCTGTGGATTTATCAAGGCGATTCCGATTTCCCTGGAAGAAGCAGCAATGATCGATGGCTGTACACCGGTTCAGACTTATTTTAAAGTAATAGTCCCGATGCTCCGCCCAACTATGATTACAGTTGCAATTTTAAATGCAATGTGGATCTGGAACGACTACCTGCTTCCGACGCTGGTACTTGACAGTGAAAAGCCAACCATTCCAATGGCAGTTCAGTATCTGCGCGGTGGCTATGGATCCATTGATATGGGCGCAATGATGGCAATGCTTGTACTTGCAATTTTACCGATCATTGTATTTTATCTGACCTGTCAGAAATATATTATCAAAGGTGTAGCTGCAGGAGCAGTCAAAGGTTAACAAACGCTCAAAAGTCCTTTTTGTTACAGCAGTGCAGCAAAAAGGGCTTTTTATCTCAGTCAAGAAGACTCCCACTTTTGCAAGTGGTGAGTAATAAAATGTGTAGAACGCGAGGATATAAACTATGAGAACAAGTGGAATTCTGATGCCGGTATTTTCTCTTCCATCCAAATATGGCATAGGATGTTTTTCAAAAGAGGCTTATCAATTTGTAGATTTTTTAAAAGAGTCAGGTCAAAAAAACTGGCAGGTGCTGCCCCTTGGACAGACGAGTTATGGGGATTCCCCGTATCAGTCTTTTTCATCTTTTGCCGGAAACCCGTATTTTATCGACCTGGAGCAGCTTGTGGAGCAGCAGCTTCTGACGAAAGAGGAGTGTGACAGTTTTGATTTCGGGAAGAATCCGGAATCCATTGATTATGCAAAGCTTTACCAGAACCGATATAAAATTTTGCGTATGGCCTGTGAGCGTTTTCTGAAACAACCGTCAGATGATTTTTTTGCTTTTTGTCAGGAAAATGACTGGTGGCTTGGAAATTATGCATTATTTATGGTAATAAAAAATATGCATAAAGGAGCAAGCTGGCTTCAATGGGAAGAAAAATATAAGAGACGCGATTTTGCAGCTCTGGATCAGGTATGGCATGGACAGCATGATGAAATACAGTTTTATCAGTTTCAGCAGTATATGTTTTTCTGCCAGTGGAAAAAACTGCATGCGTATGCGGAGCAGGCGGACATTCAGATTATCGGGGACATTCCGATTTATGTGGCTCTGGACAGCGCAGATGCCTGGGCAGAACCGCAGCTGTTTCAATTTGATGAGGAACTGAAGCCTGCAGCTGTGGCGGGATGCCCGCCGGACGCATTTTCCGCGACCGGACAGTTATGGGGCAATCCGCTGTATCGCTGGGAATATCACAGACAGACCGGTTATGCATGGTGGATAAGGAGAATTGCACAGTGTCTGAAATTATATGATTGTGTCCGTATTGATCATTTTCGTGGATTTGACGAATATTACAGCATTCCGGCGGGTGATGAGACGGCAGAACACGGACACTGGGAGCCGGGGCCGGGCATGGACCTGATGCAGGTATTGAAAGATGCGCTGGGCGATGTAAATGTAATTGCAGAAGACCTTGGATTTTTAACTGATGGTGTACGCCGGCTGTTGCATGATTCCGGTTTCCCGGGAATGAAAGTGATTCAGTTTGCTTTTGACTCCAGGGAAGAGAGTGATTATCTCCCACATAATTATGAGAAAAACTGTGTGGTGTATACAGGAACACATGATAATGATACCCTTTGCGGCTGGTATAAAGTTTTAGATCCGGATGATCTGAAATTATCCCAGAAATATATGAATAATGCAAATACACCAAAGACGCAAATTCACTGGGATTTTATCCGCCTTGCATTGGCAAGTGTGGCAAATCTGTGCATCATTCCGTTGCAGGATTATCTGGGACTTGGAAGTGAGGCAAGGATTAATACGCCATCTACGCTTGGAAATAACTGGCGTTGGAGAATGAAATCCGGATGTCTGACAAAAGCGTTTGCAGAGCAGATCAAAGAGATGACAAAATTATATGGACGATAAAAAAACTGCCCTTCGGGGCAGTTTTTTTAGTGAAAGTACAAAAAGATAGTCACATAATCAGAAGGCAGAAAGGGCGTTTTGCGAAAGGCGCGTGTGAACTGTAAAAGTGAGATATCTATTTTATAAAAACTTTACGATTGCAGAATGTAAATTAAACAGCAGACGTGTTATAATGAAAAACAGTATAAGAAAGATGGAGATACCTATGAAACTAAAGACACGCTTGATTGTCGCATTCTGTATTATCATCATTTTGCCAATCGGTCTGGCAGGTGCAGCGATTTTGGGTCTGTACCATATTCAGACAAAAGCAATCCAGAAAAATTATGGTCTGGAAGCAGCGGATACCCAGGGAGTGCTTTCCAATTCCCTGCAGTTGATGAGCAGATACACGAAGACAGAATATGAAGAGATCTGTAAACTGGCAAAGACGGATCCGGAAAAATTGGAATCAGAGGATTATCTGAAAGAAGTAAATAAGAAACTGCAGGAAAAAAGCTCTTATCTGATTTTCTGTAAAAACGGAAAGCTTGTTTATAATGGTTATAATGGAAATTCCGTGATCAGTGATGAACAGTGGCAACAGGAGCTGCCACAATACGGAGAAGGCGATAAGGATACCGTTTCCGGTTACTATGTGGATAACGATGCACAGTCTTTGCTGAAACAGGTAGATTTTGAAGGAAGCAATGATGATCAGTGCAGTGTCTATATCATTACATCTTCGGAGAGTATTCAACCGGAGATCAAGCGTCTGATGATCGATATTGCGGTATCGGTATTGTTGATTCTGGCACTGACTGCCGGAGTTATGACAATCTGGATTTATCGTGGAACGATGGTACCACTTAAGAAATTACAGATTGCTACGAAAAATATCAAAGAGGGAAATCTGGATTTTACCATTGATTATGATGAACTGGATGAAATGGGAGATCTGTGCCGGAATTTTGAGGAGATGCGTAAACGCCTGAAGGAATCTACCGAAGAAAAAATGGCGGCAGAAAAGGAAAACCGTGCCCTGATCAGTAACATTGCACATGATCTGAAAACGCCGATCACAGCTGTCAAAGGTTATTCTGAAGGTATTCTGGACGGTGTTGCGGATACCCCGGAGAAACAGGAACGGTACATTCGTACGATTTATAATAAAGCAAATGAAATGGATCGTCTGCTGAATGAGCTGACCTTGTATTCCAAGATTGACACGAACCGCATCCCATATAACTTTAAGAAGATCAATGTGGCAGACTACTTTAACGACTGCATTGAGGAGATCGGTCTGGATCTGGAGACCAGGGGCATTGGTCTGACGTATTTTAACTATGCGGATGAAAACATTGTGATCATCGCAGATCCGGAGCAGTTGATGCGTGTGATCAATAATATTGTGACAAATGCCATCAAATATATGGACAAACAAAAGGGACAGATCAATGTCCGGATCAAGGACGTGGGTGATTTCATTCAGGTTGAGATCGAGGATAATGGAAAAGGCATTTCTGCCCGTGATCTGCCGTATATTTTTGATCGGTTTTACCGCACAGATTCTTCCAGAAATTCTTCCACCGGAGGAAGCGGCATCGGCCTGTCCATCGTAAAGAAGATCATTGAAGATCACGGTGGCAAGATCTGGGCGACAAGTAAAGAAAAGACAGGTACGACCATGTACTTTGTTATTCGAAAATATCAGGAGGTACCAAATGAGTAAGATTTTAATCGTAGAAGATGAAGAAGCAATTGCAGATCTGGAGAAAGATTATCTGGAGCTGAGTGGATTTGATGTGGAGATAGAAAATGACGGAACCAGCGGTCTGGAGCGCGCACTGAGTGAAGAATTTGATATGTATATTCTGGATCTGATGCTGCCGGGCACCGATGGTTTTGAAATCTGTAAAAGAATACGTGAGAAGAAAAATACACCGATCCTGATGGTGTCCGCGAAAAAGGATGATATTGACAAGATTCGTGGTTTGGGACTTGGCGCAGATGATTATATTACCAAACCTTTTTCCCCGAGTGAACTGGTTGCGAGAGTAAAAGCACATCTGGCGCGTTATGAGCGTCTGATTGGAAGCAATGCGCAGAAAAATGATATTATTGAGATTCGCGGTATTCGTATTGATAAGACTGCACGTCGTGTATGGGTAAATGAGGAAGAAAAGCAGTTTACAACAAAGGAATTTGACCTGCTGACATTTCTGGCAGAGAATCCGAACCATGTATTTACGAAGGATGAGCTGTTTTCCAAGATCTGGGATATGGAGTCCATCGGTGACATTGCAACAGTAACAGTTCATATCAAAAAGATCCGTGAAAAAATTGAGTTCAATACCGCAAAACCGCAGTATATTGAGACAATCTGGGGCGTAGGATACCGCTTCAAATTATAAATAATACTTTATGCATTCGGATGGAAATGTTTGGTATAGAATTTTGCTATAAGTAATGTGTTCCATGTATTGTCTGGTATAATAGGATGTAGATGTAATCAGGTATCATTAAGGCGGGCAGATTTACAAGATAAAAGGTAGATCATGCCTGCCTTATTTGTGGAAGAAAAGATGGAGATTCGTGCAAGATGAGAATAAAGCAACCGGAAATTATATACGAAGATGAGGCAATTATCGTATGCCGCAAGGAAGCTGGCGTGGCAGTTCAGACTGCCCGCGCCGGTCAGGCAGACATGGTGAGCCTGTTAAAAAATTATCGTGCCAAAAAGAAGGAAGAACCTTATATTGGACTGATCCATCGTCTGGATCAACCGGTGGAGGGTGTGATGGTGTTTGCCAAAACACCGCAGGCAGCGGCAAAACTATCTGCTCAGGTCAGCAGTCGCAGCATGGAAAAAGAATATCTGGCAGTGACAACAGGTATGCCGGAACCGCAAAAAGGAGAGCTTCGCGACTGGCTGTTACGGGATGGAAAAGTAAATACATCTGCAGTTGTTACAGAGGGAACACCGCAGGCGAAAGAGGCTGTGTTAGACTATGAAGTAGAACAGGTTTCAGAGAACGGGCAGCAGGCATTGGTTCATATCTGGCTTCACACCGGGCGGCATCACCAGATCCGTGTGCAGTTTGCGCATGCGGGATATCCGCTTGTGGGTGATACAAAGTATGGAAAGACAGATCAGAATAGTCGGTATTGTCCGGTTGCGTTGTGTTCCTGCCGAATCGGGTTTGTGCATCCTGTGACAAAGAAAAAGATGGAATTTGTGATTGAACCGAAGGGGAAAGCATTTTCGAGGGTTGCAAAACATACCAAAAATGTATAATATAGGAATACATAGTTGGGATATGTATAGAGATTTTAAAAGGGCAGAGTGATCTGCCCTTTGGGTATAGTTGGACGAAAAATATAAAAGAGGGAGATACTTAAATGAAAATTAAGAGTATTGCGATCATGTCCGAAGAAGAACAGGTGGGACTGTTCCTCAGCGGCAGTGTTGCAGAAAGAAATGTGTTGTACACCTGCGCAGATCTGGAACAGCAGGAAAAGACACAGTATCAGCGATTTTCTGTATACGATAATCATGAAGATGCAGAGAGCCGGGATATTGAAGAAGGATTTGGATTTCCGCTGCAGCGGTATCTGGATGCTGCCGGAGTAGCAGCGGTAAACGAGATCCGGCTTGGCAGTGTGGATGGATTTGAATCTGTGGTCACTGAGTTACAATCCAAACGTTATTTTTTCCCTGGATTATTAGAGAGAAGTGCAGAAGGAAAGGAGCCGCGAGAGGCTTTTATTTCTTTTCAAAAAAATAGTATACCAGTAAAATACTATCCACACCCAACAATTATGTTCGGTCAGCAGGGAATAGATGACAAGAACAAAGACTATTTTGCAAAAGGAATTCGGATGCTGGTGGCAGGCAGTGCCGAGCAGGGATTCTGGGTACGTGGAACAGGATTGCGTTGTAACCGGTATTTTTCCCTGAGCCGTTTTTTTGAGTGGGACAGCAAACATGCGGGAACCATGCACTGGGCAGAATTACAGATGGAAGACGAAAGTATACGCCGCGTACCGGCAATCAGCCTGAGCCGTGAGTTCTGGTCAGAACAGGCAGAGTGTGCACCGGAAGCAATGGACCAGTTAATAGCTGTGGATGCAAACGGACAGGAAATCAGCAGGATTACCGGAGATATCTGGTTGTTTCTGGCAGATGAGGCGCTCAAACAGATCGGATATTTTGATGGACAGAATATCTGTACCGAATTTTCCGGAGTTATTGCAGGTGAATTAAGAGAGCAGAAGGTTGAGAAGCAGATTCATGTTCCGGGTACGCGTGCGGATGAGAGTGAATTTTATATTCAGATCGTAAAACAGGAACAGACAGCAGCTTGTTATTATTATTCTTTGCAGGAACTGTTGAATGCTTTTGGTGATCTGGAAAGCTGTGAGACGTATGAGTATTATAATCACAATATGAATCATGGACAGGGGGGGCAGCGTCGTGTTACGGCAAAGGGCTGGAGCCTGTTGACATTGCTGGAACTTTTGCCGGAGATTCCACAGCGGGAGGATCTGGAAAACGGTTCTGTACGATTCCAGATTTTTACAAATGACAATTATAAGGAAAAAATCGCACTGGAGGCAAATGAGTTGTCAGCGTATCGATTTTTGCTGACATATGAACAGGATCAGCGCTCACAGGATGGAATGGAAAAAGGGGATACCAGCAGCTGGGCAGATAAAGATTTGCACTTTGCACCGATTAAGGGAACCACACCATTTCGTATTTATTGCGGAAAAGAAAGTGCCAATCCGTCCGTGTATAAAAATGCGGCGGGTATGGTCGTAACTATATTATTTTAAACAGGAGAATATTTTGATTACAGATCGTTATAACAGAGAAATTGATTATATTCGGATATCGATTACTGATCGCTGTAACCTGCGTTGTAAATATTGTATGCCGGAGGAGGTGTCGTTTATTCCGCACGAGCGGATTCTGCGTTACGAGGAGATTCTGCGGATCGTGAAAATTCTGGCAAAACTGGGGATTCGCAAAGTAAAGCTGACCGGTGGAGAACCACTGGTGCGCCGTGGATGTGACAGTCTGATCCGTGAGATCAAACAGATTGAGGGCATTGATATGGTGACATTGACAACAAATGGTGTTTTGTTAGAAGAAATGCTGCCACAGCTTTTGGAAGCGGGCGTAGATGCTATCAACGTGAGTCTGGATACGCGAAACAGGGAACGTTATCTGGATGTGACCGGGAAGGATATGTATGTGCAGGTAGAGCGTGGCATCGAAGCGGTATATAATAGCGGGATTCCGTTAAAAATAAACTGTGTACCGGTACAGGGTGTAAATATTGATGAGATTCCGGATTTTTTTGCATGGGCAAAAGAAAAAAAGATTGCCGTGCGATTTATTGAGATGATGCCCATAGGATATGGAGATCAGTATGAGGCATTTTCGGCAGAAGATATCAAAGAAATGTTTTTTGCACGCTATCCGGAGGCATATCAGGTAAAGGAAACTCTTGGAAACGGCCCGGCAGTCTATTATCGGGCACCGGGATTTGCCGGGGAGATCGGTATTATCGGTGCGGTGCATGAAAAGTTTTGCAGCACCTGTAACCGGATCCGGCTGACATCGGAAGGATTTTTTAAATTATGTCTGTATTCCGGGGCAGGCATTGATTTGCGTCAGATGCTGCGGGATGGAAGTTCTGATGAGGAGATCGCAGATGCCATTGCGGATGCAATTTGGCGCAAACCGAAGGAGCATCATTTTGGTGAAGTGCAGACGGAAGATTTCGGTGAGGAGCTGGCAGCAGGAAATGCTGATACGAGGAAAATGTCCCAGATCGGTGGATGACAAAAGAGGTTTTTCGCGCAGCCTGTATGTTTTGAGGCAACATTGGGCAAAAGTAGTAGCGTAGCTACGGAGAAATCCACAGGGATGAAAGAACTGGGGTTGCATATTTTGAGCAAACGTATTATACTACGCTTAGTAAAAAATAAGGAGGTACAGTAAAATGGCACAGATTACCAAAGACACCATGATCGGTGAATTATTACGTGATCAGGAGCATATCGACAGCATTGCAGAAGTATTATTCGGCATTGGTATGCACTGCCTTGGATGCCCGTCTTCTCAGATGGAGACTATCGAGCAGGCTGCTATGGTGCATGGCATTGAGCCGCAGGAATTAGTAGACCGCCTCAATGATGTTGTAGCATAAGGCACAGGCTTGGCACTGTAAATGATAAATCGTTCCGCGAGGGCGCACATTGTCAGGGAGACAATGGTTTTGCGCCGACCGAAACGAAGTGTAGAGTACAGTGATTCTGAGAAGAATAATATGTCAGCTTACGCTGAGCAGAATCACGCACCAAGTCTCACGTGCGTTTGACTTGAATATAAAAACTGCTATGCAGAGATTTTCTTTGCATAGCAGTTTTTTTTCATCATAGTTTTCATCATTATTGACTTCTTAATTTCAGATTCGGAAATCAGGCAATTTCGCCTAATTGCTGTAATGCATTTCCATTGATGATCTTCTGGAAATGTTCTTCGTAATAAGCCTGAGTACCGGTCGTATATTTCTTCGGCTGCAGGTAGGAGCTGATCAGATGGTACACCTGATTGAATTCAGCGATGGTATGCTGACTCTGATGAAGGATCAGATAATAGTCTCCGGCCTGAGGATCTTTATACAGTGTGTTTTTTCCCTGATAAAATCCCTGCAATGTGTTAGCTGCAAGGATAGCTGCATCCAGTTCATGGAAAGTAAACAGTCGGACAAGATCAGACGGGATGGAAGGAGTATCTTTCTTCTTAGCAGAAGACTCCTCTTTTTTGTGTGCCTGCTTTAATTGCTGGAGGAGATCCAGTAACTGCATGGACGTCTCATCCGGTTCCTGATCGGAGCTGTCGCCAAAGGCATCAGAACCAAAGGAGAGGATGTCATCATCTTCATTTTCATTGTCGGTGTCCGCCTGTGTGAAGTTGGAAAATCTGGTATCCAGCTCATCCGGTGATTCCACTTTGGAAATAATAAGAACAATCTTCTCCGAGGAGAGTGGAATTGCTTCTATCATGATCGGTATATCTTCCGCTTCAAATCCAAAATCCATAGCTGCCTGCTGCATCATATCGCGGAACAGAGCCTTTGCTTTCTCCGAACCATAGGCAAGCTCACTGAGTTTGATATTGCGCGTAGCCAGGTCTTCACTGGTTAAGGTACAGCGAATCTGATGGTCATTTAATTTTTCAATTTTCATGTCATCACTTCCTTACTTGTTAGAAAAGTATATATAATCTTGTGTTTTTCGTCAAGCATTCATTCATAAAGAAAGTATGAAATTAATGACAATTTCACGATTTTTCTTCTTTTTAGAGAAAAATTAAAAATTAAGTTGAATTTTAAAAAGGTTTATGGTATATTATGGCTCAAGAAGTTTTCCGCACATACGGATAGATCAAATTAGCAGTTTGTTAACGATTCTTTTGTAAGTTTGTTTTAGCAGAAAGATTTTTACAGACTGGGGACTGCAGTAGATTCATGCATCGTACAATTCTGTACATTTTACAGATGCTTTTGCTGCAAGGGGAGAAATCCCACAGATCTAGGTAGGTCAACTGACCATCTTTATATTTTCCGTTTTATGTATCCAGGAGAGAAATCTGGTATTAATTCAGACGCGTCACAGATTTTGCCCGAATACTTGGCTTTTTTTGGGGTGAAAAGTAAAGTAAGGTGCAGCCCTGATTTTATCAGGAAGAACTGTCTGTATGGGGGGAAAGTTCTTTAGAACACTTTTTTGTTAGTATATGTGCATTTGTCGAAACTGACAAAAAAAGCTGGGGGTGGATAACAAAAATCCGGCAGAAATCTGTGGCAGTCAGAAAAGATAAAACTGTAAGAAAATAGATACGGAGGTAAAAAGAAAGATAAAGACGAAGACAACGCTGTCATACCTTTTTGACGGAGAACAAAAGTGACGAAAAATAAAATCATATCCAACGTGTTATAAGAGTACAGAAGTGTGTGAATGCATATATCATATATTGCAGAAAACACATTTCACAGCAAGAATTGAAAAGGTATTCTTGAAATATAGTTATTGGCGGATTGTATATCACGAACTTACTTCCGCTATGGTCAGAGATGAGGTATTTTTTATGAAGCAAACATTTGCTGCTTCCGGACAACCACTCCTGATCGAACTTCAAAATTATGAAAAACAGGGGATTTCTATCTGGCTGGAAGGATTTCCGAGTAATTCGGATGAAGTGTCAGAAACCATGTTTGTCCGGGAAAATGTAGATTATATGCGCGATTATGTGTTCAATGAGGGCGCATTGTCGGAGCTAAGATTTGATGTAGTAAAAACAAAAGAATAAGAAAAACGGCAGAAGGTTTCCTCAAATACCAGACGGTACGGCAGGGGACGAAAACAGAACCGACAGGTTCATCTTTTTATAAGAGAAACGAATACTTAAACAAGTCCTCTGCGGTACCATTGCCGTTTTATGAGCAAAAGCAGTAGCAAAGCTACGGAGAAGCCCGAAAGGGCGTTTGGCAAATGGCGCGTGTGAACGGTAACTTGTTTTATAAAACCTTCCTTAAGCTTTGCCCGGAATGGTTGCATCGCATTTTTTTTTCATGTATACTGAACATAACGATAGCGTTCAGAAATGTCTGAAAATCTGTGGAAAATGTTACATACGATATATCGTATATAAGAGAGATCCGCAGGGGATGATATACAGGTGAGAAAAGGAGGAAGCAATGGCTTCACGAAGACAGCAAACAAAAAGGGGAAGGCAAAAATTAATTCTGGCAGTCGGGGTGACGGTGCTGATCATATTGATTGTTTTGATCGTCGGACTTACGACTTTTTTGAAAAAATATTCTCCGTCGAAGGAGGTAACTGATTATAAGGAATATTATAGTTTATCAGAAGATGATGAGCTGTTTGTGGTCTATGATAATGAACAGGTACAAAATCATGCTATTTTGCAGGATGATGAGGTGTATATCAATTATCAGACCGTGCATAAATATTTGAATAAGCGTTTTTACTGGGATGCGACAGAGCAGGTTTTGCGTTATGTGACACCGGACGGACTGATCAATGTGACACCGGACAGCGTACAGTATCTGCTTGGCAAGTCATCTGAGACAGCGGATCATGTGATCGCGCTGGTGCGGGATGGAGAGATGTATCTGTCCATGTCTTTTGTTCAGAAATATACGGATATTCATTATGAAGTATATACAGATCCGGGACGGATCGTGATTTCTGATCAGTGGGATGATGTGACTTATCAGACGGTGAAAAAGAATACACAGATCCGACAGAAAGGCGGCGTCAAGAGTCCGATTCTTTCTGAAATTAAAAAAGGTGATCTGGTGACAGTTTTGGATACTGCCGGATCCTGGAGCAAGGTGTGCAGTCAGAATGGATTTATTGGATATATGAAAACGAAAGCGGTTGGCGGTGATCAGGATGTTCTGTACGATCATAATTACACAGAACCGAAGTTTTCTCATATCACCAGAGATAAGACCATCAACATGGCATGGCATCAGGTGACCAACCAGACTGCAAATAAGAATGTATCAGATGTACTGGGACGCACAAAAGGGGTAAATGTGATTTCTCCGACGTGGTTTTATCTGAATGACAACAGTGGAAATATTGCTTCACTGTGCAGTTCTGATTATGTGACTTACTGTCATCAGCAGGGAATTGAAGTCTGGGGACTGGTAAGCAATCTGGAAAACAGTGAAGTAGATTCAACTTCCGTATTGAATCTCACTTCCAGCAGAGATAATCTGGTAAACAATCTGGTGGCAGAAGCGATCAAATATGATCTGGATGGCATTAATGTGGATTTTGAATCTTTAAGTGCAGAAGCGGCAGACGGATATCTGGAATTTATCCGGGAGCTTTCCATCAAATGTGAAAATAATGACATTGTACTGTCTGTGGATAATTATGTTCCGGCATCTTATAATTCATTCTATGACTGTGGAGAGCAGGCTGTATTTGCAGATTACATTGTGATAATGGCATACGATGAACATTACAATGGCTCTGACGAAGGTTCTGTGGCATCCATCGGCTTTGTTCGTCAGGGAATTGAGGATACGTTAAAAGATGTTCCGGCAGAGCAGGTAATTCTCGGGGTTCCGTTCTACACAAGAGTGTGGGAGCTGACACCGGTGACTGCTTCGGATGATCAGTCGGATCAGACATCGGATGAGGCACAGAGTGGTTATACCGTATCCAGTGAAGTTGTCAGCATGAGTGAAGTAGATACCCGTGTGGCCGCAAATGCAGTAACATTGCAGTGGCTGGATGACTGCGGTCAGTATTATGCAGAATATGAGCATGACGGCAAGACGTACAAGATCTGGGTGGAGGATCAGAAATCCATCGGTGAAAAACTGGATGTGATGAAAGACAATCATCTGGCAGGTGCATCTTTCTGGAAACTTGGTTATGAGAAAAATACGATCTGGGATACCATCGTAGAATATATGAATTAGTAAAATGACACATTTTGTATTCTGAAAAATGAGATTTTTGGAATAACAGAATGATATATTATCAAAAAGTAGTCGCATATAGTAGTAAATACCCGAATACATTGTAAGTGAGATTACATGTGTTCGGGTATTTTTGTGTGAAAAAAAGAATCGGCGTTACAGCATTATTACTTTTTCTTGTAGTTGCTGCCATACGTGTGCCGCAGGCAGCACAATATGATGTTATGAACCGACGTGTGCAGAAAGCGCAGTATTGTATTTGTATAGACAGTGGGCATGGCGGAAATGATCCGGGCAAGATCGGGGTTGCCGGAACAAAAGAAAAAGAAGTTAATCTGGCGATTGCCTTAAAACTGAAAAAGAGTCTGGAAAAACAAAATATCCGGGTGGTTATGACGAGAACCGATGACCGTAATCTGGCAGATGCGAATGGGACAAATGAAAAAACATCGGATATGAAAAACCGGGTGGCAAAAATGGATTCTGAACAGCCGGATGCGGTGATCAGTATTCATCAGAACAGTTATACCGACAGCACTGCAAAAGGTGCGCAGGTATTTTATTATTCAGAATCAAAAAATGGGAAGAAACTTGCAGAAGTTTTACAAAAAAGTTTGATAGAGAATGCAGACCCGGAAAATCATCGGATGGCGAAAGCCAATACCAGTTACTATATTCTGAAAAATACTTCCGCGCCGACGGTGATCGTGGAATGTGGATTTTTATCAAATCCGGAAGAAGAGAGGTTGCTGAATACTGCACAGTATCAGGAAAAACTGGTGGATGCGCTACAGAAAGGAATCTGTGAATATTTGGAGAATTGATATATTCTTGTGTGCCTATATATTTGCACATGCAACACAAAGTTTATTGTTTCAATACGCTATATGCATGTGTGGGACGAAGAGCAGGGTGGCACAAAAATTTACTGATTTCATAGAGGAAATGAAGAACTCCCGGTATTTTTTCGTGGGGAGCGGATTGTTAGCGACCGCGACAAAATATCAGGAGTTCCTATTAAAAACTGGAAAGTAAATTTTAAGCCACCCAAACCAAGACTTAATATTCCCAGGTATGTTTTTCATACGCATTAATAATCTGCGTATTGTTATACTGCATAGTTCGTTTCAATGAGTGATCATACTGTAAATGCATATGCCCATGCACCATATATTTTGGCTGATACTTGTTCAGCAATTTTAGAAATACTTCGTATCCCTGATGGGCATGGTCATCACCATCTCCAAGACCCTGAGCCGGAGCATGGGTCAGCAGAATATCGAAGCCATGATAGAAAATCAACTGGTGTTTGATATGTAACAGGCGTCGTTTCATTTCTTTTTCCGTATACATATATTTGCCGGGCTTGTACGGCATACAGCCGCCTAAGCCCAGAATACGGATGCCTTCGTGAACGTAAATTTTATCATCAATGCAGATGCATCCTTCCGGTGGTGTCTGATCGTATTTTTCATCATGGTTGCCATGCACATACAGCAATGGCAGGTTCGTACAACTTACCAGAAATGAGAGATAGTTTGGATTCAGATCGCCACAGGAAAGGATCAGATCGGTATCGGTGATTTTGTTACTGTTGTAATGATCCCACAATGCAGTTGATTCTGTATCGGAGATTGCCATGATTCTCATAATACAGGTTCCTCCTTACGGATTCCTTCCTGCCGTACGACGTTCTGCGCATCTTCTCGCAATTCGTCTGCAGTTGGAATCCGACCGATAATATTGTCAGCGAGCCAGTCAATGGAAATAATCTCTTTTGAGGTCAGATGGTGGTTCGCATCTTTTGATACAAGTCCGGCCTGAGAATGCAAAATGCCGTCAAACGGATTGAAATCATAATTACGGATGGCATTTCGCAGAGTATCCAGCAGATGCTTTGTTTCGTCCGGAACTGCAGAGGACCAGACCACATCGATCACATCGGAGGACATGCCCCACCAGTAATGCAATGCTTTCTTGGCATCGGATTTTTCTTCGGTATTCCAGATTCCGTTCTGTACATTTCGAATGATCCGTTCGTAATATTTTCCCCAGTTCCATGCAGGGAAGGCCAGATTGACAGGTGTTTCTCCATTGACACGGAACAGACCGAACTGTCGTGTGATCTTGCGAGGAATGATCATATCCTGATGGGAGATATAAGTGGCTCCCAGAGCATATAATTTTCCGGTAAGGTCGACATGCTCATTTTCTTTCAGGGTGGACCATTCCAGATATACTTTTGCTTTTGGGTTTACCATTTTGACACCCAGGGCAAAGGCATTGATATTTGCAGTCATGCCATAGATCGGATAGTCCGCGATATAGCCGATTTTGTTCGTGTCTGTCATAACACCGGCCAGAACACCGATCAGGAATTTGGCCTCATACATGCGTCCGTAATAAGTTCGGATGTATTTGTGTGAGGCATTCAGGGAACAGTTCAGGATCTTTACTTCCGGATGATCAACGGCAGCGCGCAGGCTGGCGCTTAAAAACTCCGGTGATGTGGTAAAAATCATTTCATTGCCATCGGCGATCGCCTGTTCAATGGCAGCAATGGCATTGTCTGTTCCGGAAATATTATCATAGGCTTTGGTCTGTACACTTCCGTGGAAGGCATCTTTCAGATACAGGCGGCCAAGCTCATGGGCATAGGTCCAACTGGAAGTTTCCGGTGTCTTTCGGTTGATGAAGGCAATATGTGTGATATTTTCCTCATCGGTACCGGTGAACAGCTTGGTAAGGATATTTTTTTTCTGTTCCGGTTCCGGATCAAATTTGACAGAAGGCTTCTCTTTGGTATCGTGAAGCACGATCTCTGCCCACATTTTTTTCAGATTTTCCTTGATTTCAGAAGGAGTTTCATTGGAAAGCTGGCTATAATCAAACAGATCCAGATAGATGAGCAGAGCATCTCCGATAGTCATATCCAGCTTATCGCCACCCAGTTCGCGGAAAGCGTCGGCAAATCGGTTGTAGCAGGAACGGAATAAAATACGGTCGTCCATGCTCCAGCGTTCATACCGGCTGTGTCCGAGATGGTAGGAAAGGTGCTGATAGGCACCCTCCTGACTGAAAAACAGGTAATTAATGTTTGTTGCATTATAAAAATCCAGAAATTCGTAGTAAATACGGCTCTCTTTCGTATCTTCCCTGGCAGGGATGATCCGTGTGACGTAGCCGGGAACACTGATCGCTTTAAAATATTTCAGAACGCTGACACGTTTGTTACCTTCCTGCACATAGTATTGGTTCATGTATTCGTAAGCAACAATGGGCTCACGGATACCTTCCTGTAAATGTGCATCGCAGAGCGCGGACCATTTGGCAGCAAATTCCGTACCTTCTCCCAGAATTGGCATAAAATTCGGGGCAAAGGAGGAAGAACGTCCATAGGTTTTTGTTCCGATGATCAGTTCTGTGGGGATATCCACCAGACCTAACGGAACTTCACCGCTGATGTCTGTATGCTCCAGAATCGTGTCTAAAGCAGGCATTTGGGTTGGTAGTTTCTGCAATGTTCGGTTCTGTAGGTCTTTTTTGCCTGCCCTTGCGGCAGCTCTGTAATGTTCCATCGACATATCATCACTCCTATCGTTTAGTTGCTGTCACGGAAAAATGAAATAATGTTTTGGATTTAAAGGTTTCCCCTGCTTTTAAAATAACGGACGGGAAATTCGGGTGGCTGGTTGCATTTGGAAAATGCTGTGTCTCTAAGCATGCGCTGCCGTATGCCGGATAGCAGATGCCGTTTTTGCCATGTTCTGCCGGAGACTGTGCCGGTACATATAACTGTACGCCAGGCTGATCCGTAAAGCAGGTCAGGCGGATGCCGGATTCTTCTGCATATAAAGTTGCAGCTTCTTTCAGACCAGTTCCGTTTAATACAAAGTTATGGTCATAGGTTTTGGAATATTTCAGCTGCGGATGCTCTGCAAAAATATCCTGTCCGATCGGCTTCGGTGTACGGAAGTCAAACGGTGTGTCAGCTACATCGGAAATTACGCCGGTAGTAAGGTCATTTTCGTCGGTCTCAGTATACTGATCAGCGTTGATCATCAGTATGTGCTCCAGAACAGATCCGGAAGCATCTCCATTTAAGTTAAAATAAGAATGGTTCGTTGTATTGAATACGGTATCCTGATCACTGGAAGCCTCATAGGAGATGGAAAGCTCGTTGTCCTCACTCCATGCGTAAGTTACGCTCATGGTCAGTGTGCCCGGATAACCTTCCTCTCCGTCCGGTGAAACACGGGTAAAGCGAACGGTGTTGCCAACCTGTGCAGATTCCCAGTTGTAGTAGTGGAAACCGCGTGTGCCGCCATGCAGGTGGTTTGGACCGTTGTTGATCACCAGATGATATGTTTTATCATTTAAAGTAAAAGTACCTTTTTCAATGCGGTTTGCATGTCGACCGACAACAGCACCAAAACTTGCCTGATCTTTTTCATATTCAGCAAGGGTGTCATAGCCAAGGCATACATCGCGCAGAGTGCCAGTTTTGTCCGGGACACAGATATTTACCACACGGCAGCCAAAGCTGGTTATGGTAACGTATGCGCCGGATGTGTTTTCCAGGCGGTAAAGAAAAGCCTCTTCTCCGTCATTTGTGATTCCAAAAGAACTTTTTGTAATATTCATTTCAAAACCCTCATTCTTTCTGTTTTAAGTTAGGTAAAGTTACTGTTCACACGTGCCATTCGCAAAACGTCCTTTTAGGACTTCTCCGTAGCTACGCTACTACTTTTGCTCATAAAAAGGCGCTCCCTTCATCATTATGTATCCAAATATTTCCTCATGCAAGCATGATCAATATTTGAATACATATGATGAGTGAACTGTAACTAGGTAAATGTATCTATAGTATACGCGCAGGTGACAGGTGCTGACAAGTAAAATCTTTTGTGGTATACTGTTTTGCATGAATACGAATAAAAATACAGATAATGAAATGATGAACACACAGGTGAAAAAAGTGGATGCAATGCATCCGGATATGGATATTATGCGGGAAGCGGGAGAAATTATCCGTCAGGGCGGACTGGTCGGATTCCCGACAGAGACCGTGTATGGATTGGGAGCAGACGCGTTACTGCCGGAAGGAGCGAAACGAATTTATGCAGCAAAAGGGCGTCCGTCAGACAATCCGTTAATCGTGCATATCGCAGATTTTGAGGCACTGAAGAAAATTACTTCTTATATTCCACCACAGGCAAAGGCTCTGGCAGATGCATTCTGGCCGGGACCGCTGACAATGATTTTTCAGAAAAGTGATGCGGTTCCGTATGAGACCACCGGTGGACTGGATACAGTAGCTGTTCGTATGCCGTCTCATCCGACGGCGCTGGCTCTGATCTGGGAGGGTGGCGGTTATATCGCTGCGCCGAGCGCGAATACCTCAGGACGGCCGAGTCCGACGCTGGCAGAGCATGTATACGAGGATCTGAAGGGGAAAATTCCGATGATCCTGGATGGCGGAGCAGTTGGCATCGGCATTGAGTCAACGATCATTGATCTGAGCGAAGAGGTTCCGATGATCCTGCGTCCGGGTTATATTACAAAAGAAATGTTGTCGAAAGTGATCGGAGATGTGAAGGATGATCCGGGATTTGCCAGCGCAGATCCGAATGTACATCCGAAGGCTCCGGGCATGAAATACAGACATTACGCACCAAAGGCAAATCTGACCATCGTATCCGGAGAAGCTGAGGCTGTTATTGCGCGTATTAATGCGCTGACACAGGAGCATCAGAAAAAAGGAGAAAAGGTCGGAATCATATGTACAGATGAGAGCCGTTCACAGTATGTCGGTGATGTGATCAAAAGTACCGGCAGCAGACAGGATGAAGATAGCATCGCACAGCATTTGTATGCTATTTTGCGTGATTTTGATGATATGGATGTGGATGTGATCTTTTCTGAAAGTTTTGCCACCCCGCGTATTGGTCACGCGATCATGAATCGTCTGCTGAAAGCTGCGGGACATCAGGTGATCGAAGTTTAGCTGGAGGTGACAATTTGGAAAAAATCGAGAAGATAATCTTTGCGGGGAAACGGGCAATCTGCCGGGAACCGATGGCAGCTGCGATCTTGCAGCGGGAACATCTGAATTTTCCGGTGGAGATACTGGCGCGGGGCATTGTTGTATTATTTCCGGAACCGCTGAATCAGAAAGCAGAAGCTGTGATGATCAGCAATGGGATTACATTGGAAAATTATATGTCCAGTCAGTTGGAACCGTCTGATTTTGGGGAACATACACTGGTTCTGACCTTTGACCAGGCAGCAAAAGAAAAAGTGCTGGAGATGGAAGGGGCACAGAATGTAGAAGTGCTGACAGAACTGACCGGCGATGAGCTGGAGATTCTGGACCCGTATGGGGCAGAGCTGGTGACTTATGGTATCTGTTATGAGACATTGTCGAATACGATACATAAATTGGCGGAAATATTAAATTATAAAGAATAGTGAAATTAAAAAATGCATATGTTATAATGCCGATAGGCAAAAAGATAATATAAGTTCATGATGAAGACCTCCCTTCTGTACCTGTCTGGGAGGCGGTAACGAATGAATTATATCATAATACGTTTGCTTTATACAAGAGTTAAAGAAAATAGTACAATTGTATGCCATAAAACGTAAATGAAAGAGAGCAGGCTATTTTTTCCTGGTAAGCGATTGTTAGCTACCGGGACAAAATAGCCTGCTCTCTTTTTCAATACGTGTAGGTTAGACACAAAAGAAATTAAAATATCCCTTCGAGTCCATACAACGCCGCACCCAGTGCACCGACAATTTCAGGTTCCTCAGAGATAAAAAGCGGCGCCTTCAACTGTTCTTCCAGTACCTTAACCACACCCGGATTTTTGGCAACACCGCCGGTCATCATAAACCTTGGTTCCAGTCCGACCCGGCGCATCAGAGAAATTGCTTTTGCAGCTATGGCCATATGGATGCCATGGGCGATATCCGATGTTTCCTTATTCTGCGCGATCAGTGAAATAACTTCCGATTCTGCAAATACGGAACACATGCTGCTGATTTCAATATTTTCTGTGGATTTCAGTGATAACGGTCCAAGTTCTGCAATATCTACTTCCAGTGTCCGCGCCATCATTTCTAAGAAACGTCCGGTTCCGGCAGCACATTTATCATTCATGACAAAATCAGTCACATCCCCTTTTTCATTCAGATGGATCGCTTTGCTGTCCTGACCGCCGATATCGAGAATCGTGCGGATTTCCGGATTCAGATAATGTGCGCCTTTTCCGTGACAGCTGATCTCTGTCACGTTTTCATCTGCAAACGGAATGCTGACACGCCCGTATCCGGTGGACACGATTTTGGTCAGATCGGAGCGCTGCAGGCTTGCTTTCTGTAAAACTTCTTCTAAAATGCGCTGTGCACTTTCTCCACTTTTTGCTCCGGTGCGGATGACGGCCGAAGCAACAATTTCACGGTTACCGTTTAAGATGACTGCGTTTGTGGAAGTAGATCCGCTGTCAATTCCCATGACATAGACAGGCGTATCCGTTGTGTCAGCTGCTTTTACATTTGCAGTATCGGAAACGGCGTCTTGTGTTCCTGTAGAATGATTTTCCGACTGTTGTCGTTTATTTTTAAATAACATAGATTCTCCTTTTTGTGTCCGCAGGGATTCTAAAAATGCTTCCAGTCGTGTCAGAATCTGACCGCCGCACTGAGCGGTGGCATCGGTTTCGATTTTCAGAATCGGCAAGTTAGATGTTTCGTGCAGTTTGGTATATTCATAAGCATAAATATCACAGAATTTTACTGTGTGATAAATAATGCCGTCAATGCGGTCCTCATAGGCTTCCAGAATACGCTGGCGGTTGGATGCGGCAGCCATGCGCATACAGGGAAGCTGATCCAGCAGGGCATGTGCATAAGCATGCAGAATCTGGTCAGAATTCAGGTCGTAGCTGCGTTGAATGCCGGTGCAGGTCAGATCCAGTGTAATCTGTGCCTGATGATCGGTGATGAGCTGACGGATCTCACTGCCCGGGCGGGCACCGACAAGGGCGATGCGAAGGCTATTCATCGGTGAATTGGTGATCGCTTTTTCGGCTAAGCCGGATGAGATGGATGTGTGATGATCAGTAGAAACTGTTTTGTGGCAAGTGGCTGTATCGAAATTCTGAGAATTCTTTTCCGGTTTCTGTTCAGTATCCTGTGCTTTGCCAGTTTCAATCCGTTTTTGTTCGGCAGCACGTTCCCTGCAGATCTCCAACAACTTCTGCGCTGAAAAGGTTTTCCCGGAAAAATCCGTATAGGCATCAATCAGTTTCTGTAACTGTCTCGTATAAAGCGTCACAGCAAAATCATTGATCTTGCGCGGCAGATCCAGACAAAAGAAAAATTTATCCGGAAATTTCTGACATAAAACATCATACAGTCGGCGGGAACTGTCGCAGCAGGAGGTAAAGATCATTCCCTCATAATCCTGCGTGTAAAGTGGAGATTCGCAATCCGCTTTTGCTACTTGTTCATGAACGCAGTCGCTTTGCGACCTGTCAGAGGGAGCTTTTAACTCCCGCTGGCATAAGCATCCCCCTTCCGCATCGCTTAGTGCTTTACAAACTTGCAGCGGGGGAGTGCTTATTCCGCGTTCAAATTCTTCCAGAACCGCTTTGGAGAAGGAACACATATTTGGATGCATCAGGGCATCTGCCTGGGTAAAACTCGTCACATGCGGTTCCATACAGACAAGCTCTGTGTCGAAAGCCTGCATCAGTTCTTCCGGGACATATTTACAAAAATAAGCCAGCATTATGCCTCCTCCTTTCGCTGTTTTAATACTTCTAAAAATGCTTCGAATCGGGTACGGATCTGTCCGTCGTGACTGTTTCTGCGATCCATGCCGTCTCCATCCAGAATCAGAAGCGGAATGTCTTTTTTATCCAGTTCTTCTTTTAACAGCATGACGCCGCCGGAGGATTGCTTGCATCCCCAGTGGCAGAAATTGATGACACCGTCAGATTGCAGATCCTGTGCCAGTTCCGATACCAGTTTGGCTTTTCGCGCATAAGGACCATTGTAGACGTTGTGGATCATTTTGTCTGCCAGCGCTTCCAGTGGATGTTCAGTATCCAACGGCGTACGGTAATCCAGATTCATTTCAATCGCCTGAATCTGATAATCGTCAGTCAGGTTAAAGTACTCCTTTAAGGTTTCCTGATAATAAGGCAGCAGGTGTACCCAGAGAATATTTGTGCCATGAAAATCCGGCGCGGCAGCGGTTTCGGCTTCCATCTGCTGATAAAAATGCAGAATCTCCGGTGTTCCGATATTCATATGTGATGCAAACAGCATATACATCTGCATGGTTAGCGTGGATGGATAATGATGCGTCCGCAGATTTTTTAAGCAGCGTTCATAACAGGCTTTTGATTCATTTTCCCATTGTAAAATAGAAATCAGTTCTTCTTTCTGAAATTTTTTGTGGAAGGTATCTTCCAGCATTGCAATGAGTTCTTTTAACTGCTCCGTGACGTATTCTTTTGCATCAGGAGTGTTGTACTGCGGGACATCGATCAGAAATGACGGCACCTGATGTTTTTCAGACAGATGACGGAAAGTGTTGATATTTCCGTCGCAGATGGTAGAAGTTGTTACTGCAAAAGCTGCCGGCGGGATGATGTCGCTGTCGATGGCACCGATAAAATTTTTATGATAGGAACACAGCGTAGATGCCAGACCTTCATTTTCGGCATAATCCAGAAAATAATCTTCGATAGTGAAGCCGGATAAAAAAGAGGACAGACATTCAATGGACAGACTGTGCAATTCAAAGCACTGTAACAGCTCCACCGGAGCAAAAATATTTGCCCAGACAGAGGTCTCCGGATGTTTTAAAGCAGCCAGAACTTCTCCAACCGCATAGGTATTTAAATACTGGTAAGCACCGGGCATTCTTTTGTCAGCCAGATACTTACTGCGAAACTGCTCCAGAGCCAGTCCGGCTTTGATCATGCGGAAGGCCGCCAGCGGATGGTCGGGAGCATATTTTTTTATGATATTTCCATAAGTACGAATTATTTCCATAAGTTACATTTTCACTTTCAAAAATTAGTCGTTGGTCTCAAGTTATTTTTTTTAAGCATTTTACAGGAAAACGGAAAAAAAGGCAAGATAACAGCGAAGGCACCAATTTAGGATACAGTTCATTTGTCACAAGTATTCAGGTAATGATTATACCTGTGAGTAATTAAGAAAAATTTAACTGTAAACACAGGAATGGTTATGGTAAACTATAAGAAATATGGAAGAATTCAGAGTCAGACAGAGGAATGTTTTTCCTGAAAATGATTTGAACGCAGAATAAGCATTCCCCCGCTTCAAGTGCGTAGAGCACTAAGCGGTGGGTAAAGGGGATGCTTATGTCAGTGGGAGTTAAAAGCTCCCACT